>JACCDU010328235.1_pt1 | contig 28529 bp, 21 predicted proteins | sample 7446081 | NCBI WGS metagenome assembly JACCDU01 (sample SAMN15323447, study PRJNA562643) | freshwater metagenome | isolation source: river surface water | place: USA:Blue River Watershed | collected 2017-08-17
AGAACTACTTTACTATCACTGGAATTGGCTCTGTAGGCATTTATACTAATTTACCTTCGCAAGCACTTGATGTTAATGGTGGAACAAGACTTCGTGGTAGATTATTTGACAACTCAAATTCTGCTGGCTCAGTCAATCAAGTTTTGATTTCCACAGGGTCTGGGATAGCTTGGACAACAGCCACTGCCACTGGTATCGTTACAGGAACTGGGGCGGCTACTAGAATTGCTTATTTTGCTGATGCTACCACTTTAACAAGTAATTCAAATTTTATAATTGACTCTGTAGGAAATTTTGGAATAAGCACCAATATTCCCAGACAAAGATTGGATGTTTTTGCCACGGCTAGATTCAGCGGCCCAGCATTATTCTTTGGCTCCACGTCAAATGATGCTGTTTCTCTTTCTCAACAATTTGACACCACTTATCAAGGCACAAACAATGTTTTGAGATTCAGGCAGGGTGGTTCCACTGCTGGTGCTGTAGCATTTTCATTTTTTGATGATTTGCCAGCAATTTTTATGGTCTATAATGCAGCCAACTCTCCCAGAGTGGGAATTGGAACCACAGGGCCTCTACAAACATTACATGTTGGTGGAAATGCGTTAATTTCTGGCTTTACTACATCTGCAGGTTTCTTTGGGCCTGGTACAAATCTAACCAATCTGAATGCATCTAATTTAGCCTCTGGAACAGTACCTTCAGCTGTTGTTTCAGGCTCTTATTCAGGCATCACTTCTGTCGGCACACAATCTCAACTAATCGTATCAGGATTTTCAACATTAAATAATGTTAGAATAACAGGAGCATTGTACGATGGCAGTTTCAGTCCAGGCACTGCAAGCCAAATATTAATATCAACTGGAGCTGGCATTTCTTGGACATCTGCTACAGCCACAGGAATTGTTACAGGCTCTGGTTCTGCCTCACAAGTTACATATTGGGCTGGAACAAGCAGAGTTACAGGAAACAATCTGTTCGTTTATAATGGAATTGGCTCGGTAGGCATTGGAACAAACATTCCAGAGTATGCTCTTCATGTGGTTGGAACAATGGCTGCAACCATTAAATCGTTTATTATCGACCACCCAACACAATCTGGTAGAAAACTTCGCTACGCATCTCTTGAAGGGCCAGAAAATGGTGTTTATGTAAGAGGAAGAAGCTCAGACCCAATTATTATTCTTCCAAACTATTGGACAGGATTAGTGGATGAAGATACAATCACTGTAAACATCACTCCTGTTGGTAAATATCAAAACATTTATGTAGAAAAAATTGTAGATTATGTGGTTTATGTAAAATGTAATAGTATGCTATGTACACATTTGGATTATTTCTATACAGTTTACGGTGAAAGAAAAGATGTAAGCAAACTAGAGGTGGAGATTTAATGTCTGTAAGCTATAATTCTGGCTCAATCGTAACAAATGGACTTATTTATTGTTTAGACCCATCAAGTGTAAAATGTTATCCACGCACTGGTGTGGCAGTAACAAGCTCTGTGTCTGGGGCTTACACAGGTGCATTAGTGGGCGTGGCTTTATCTTCAATTGGCACAAGTTTTTATCCAGCGGTATTTAATAACTTTGCCACTTCAATTACTGACCAAAATTGGATAACATTATCACCAACAATTACATGGGCAAATAACACAGCTTATACATTAGACTTTTACGTAAAATGCATCTCAAAGGCATCCACAACTATAATGTCTCTTACTGGTAATGCTGGTACAAATCCTTGGCTTTTAATCAATACCAACTCAGGTGGAACAGCTGGATGGACTCTTCAATTTAGAGATGCTACAGCAGTTTATTCTTCTTTTGCAACAATCTCGGATTATGATATTAGAAATACATATGCAAATATCACTTTTGTCGCAGATACAAGCAGAAATATAAGCTTTTTTTTAAATGGAGTATTAAGACAAGTGATTGGACTAACCACATCATCTGCCCTCACAATGGTGCGAATTATGGGTGGATATGACTCAAGTGGTAATTATTTTTCATGGCAAGGTCAATTTGGCTCAACATTAATTTACAATAGAGCTTTGTCAACATCTGAAATTCAACAAAACTTTCAAGTAATGAGAGGGAGGTATGGAATTTAAATGGGATTAGGACACTCGCCAACAATAATTACAAATGGTCTTTTTGTTATGCTTGATGCAGGAAACGTAAAATCTTATACTGGGATTGGGACTATCTGGACAGATATTACCAGAAATTCTTACAATGGCACACTGCAAGGTGTAACAACATTTAATAGTGCTAATCTTGGCTCATTTTCATTTAATGGAACAACAGATTTCATTTCTATGGATATGAGTGTTCCGCTTGGCACAGCTTTCACAATTGGAGCGTGGGTAAGACCAGCTACTGGAATTGGTGCTACAGCGGGCTCAAGCATTATTTATGGGCCGCAAGCTAATGGTGCTGATAATTGGTTTGCTGTGACTAGCGGAAATAATACCCAAGTGTTTTTTACGAGAATTGCAGATGTTGATAATGTTACTGTTCAAGGAACTTTGCCAGTGGCGTTGAATAACTGGAACTATTTAACAATGACTCTTGGAGTTTCAACTGTTATGACATATGTCAATGGACAGCTAGATATTTCTATAACTACTAATTTTACAATTGGCTCTTGGACAAGTGTGACGAATAGTATAGGGCGAAGGTCAAATATTGCACAAAGGTATTGGGTGGGAAATATTTCAAATGTCCACATGTATAACAGAGTGCTTTCACAAGCTGAAATTCAACAGAATTTTAATGCGTTGAGAGGGAGGTATGGTATCTAATGTCAGCTTACGGCGGCCCTCAGATTGTGTCAGATGGATTAACAATGATGCTTGATGTAAATAATCCCCGTTCTTATCCTGGCACAGGAACAGTGTGGACAGATTTAGTTCAAGGTTTATCTTTTTCTGCTTTAGGAGTAACAACTACACCCACAGAACTTATAGGACAAAATCTAACATTTGCATTTAATAATTCTGGTTATTGGCAAAGTACAGGCAATTCAGATTTAGTAGATTTAGGAGGCGATTGTACTGTAATCATAATGTTCTATCCTAAAACAGTAACAGCAAGAAGGACAATTTTTGAAAAAGCAGGGACAATTTATCAATCTTATGAGCAAGAACTAGCTGTGACACTTGAAACAACATATGAATATACATACTATTCAAGAAGATTTGCTTTATATGATTTTGGCGGAACAAACTCTAATGTTTTGAACAGATGGAATATGATGACAATCAGGATATCCACAGGAAGAACTGCTGCAGCAAGAACAGGTTCATATAGTTTTAATGGTGCACCATTTATTACCGCTTACACTTCGCGTTCTGATACAGCTTTGGTTACAGCTGGAGCTCTTAGAGTAGGAACAGGTTACGCTGGAATTGTGGAAGCTGGCAACATTGGCTTTTTGTGTTGCTATAATAAGCTTCTGTCAAATGCAGAAATTAAACAAAATTTTGACGCTCTGAGAACTAGGTTTGGAATTTAATTTCAAGGTAAAAAGCTCAATTTTCGTTAAAAATAACTTATGCCAAAAGATGTGAGAATAATTCCAGCACAGGGCTCAATAGATTTTTCTTTGAGTCAAGGATTTATCACATCTTTAATTCAGTTAACAGACTCCGGTACATTATCAATTGCTTCTACTGGGCCTATACAAATAGGTGCATCAAATACAGTGGCAATTCAGATTGTGTCTAATAATTTTGTTGGAATAAATACAGCAATACCTTCTCAAAATCTACATGTTCAAGGAAATCTAAGACTTACTGGCGGTTTATACGATAGTACAAACAGCCCAGGAACAGCTAATCAGCTTCTTATTTCTACTGGCTCAGGTATAGCTTGGACTTCAGTAAATGTAACTGGTATCCTCACTGCGACAGGCGGGATTCCAAATAGAGTATCAAAGTTTTTAGATGAAGATACATTGGGTAATTCCAACATCACTGACTCTGGCACTCAGATTGTGTTAGGGTCAGCTTCATCTGTATCTGGAATTCTCACTTCATTTGGTTACTTTGGCCCAGGCACAAACATAACCAATCTAAATGCATCAAACTTAGCTTCAGGAACTGTGCCTTCCTCTGTTGTTTCAGGTAGTTACAGCGGTATAACTTCTGTTGGCACGTTAACCCAGCTGATTACTACTGGATTTGCTACAGCCTCAGGTTTCTTTGGGCCAGGTACATTCATAACTAATCTAAATGCATCTAATTTAGCATCTGGAACTGTGCCTTCCGCTGTTGTTTCAGGTAGTTACAGCGGAATCACCTCTGTAGGTACTCTTACCCAACTAATTACTACTGGTTTTGCTACAGCCTCAGGCTTCTTTGGGCCTGGTACATTTGTTACTAATCTAAATGCATCTAATTTAGCATCTGGGACAGTTCCAAGTGCAGTAGTGACAGGAACCTATTCAGGCATCACCTCTGTTGGTAGTTTATCTCAATTAATTGTTACTGGATTTTCAACAATAAACAATATCAGAATAAGCGGAAGCTTATACGATTCTACTTTTAGCCCAGGGACAGCTAATCAAATTCTAATTTCCACTGGCTCTGGCATAGCTTGGACAACATCTACCGCAACAGGCATTCTTACTGGCTCAGGCACAATCAACACTGTACCTAAGTTTAATACAGCTAACTCTTTAACTAATTCCAACATTACTGATAATGGAATTGCTGTCACCATAAATTCAAGACTTAATGTTGTAGGTATAGGTTCATTTACAAATGATTTGATTGTAAATCAAATCACTGTAGGTCAAGGTGGTGGTCAAAGTGTAACTAACACAGCAATTGGTCTTTCAGTGTTAAGTTCAAACACTTTAGGTGTAAATAATGTTGGATTAGGAGGTTTTGCTCTTAATTCAAATATTTCAGGAAATCAAAATTTAGCATTAGGCCGAGAAGCCTTAAGATATTACTCAACAAGTAGTAATCAAATTGCAATTGGATTTCAAGCTTTACAAGGTTCCTCAACTGTAGCATTGAATACTGGAACCCAAAACATGGCTATTGGTTACCAAGCAGGAGCAGCTAATACCTCTGGTTTTCAAAATACTTTTATAGGATACCAAGCAGGTTTTGCGAACACTTCTGGTATTTATAACACAATGGTTGGGCATAGTGTTCTTTTAGCTAACACCACAGGTTCATTCAATAATGCATTTGGCGTCACCGCTTTAAGAGATAATACCTCTGGGCAATTCAACAATGCTTTTGGGTATCAAGCTTTATTGGTAAATATTACTGGTGATGGAAACTCAGTTTTTGGCCACACAGTAATGCAAGCTAATACAACAGGGTCTGATAACACCGCAATGGGCGTAGCTGCTCTTATTAGCAACATCTCAGGAGGTCAAAATGTGGCTATTGGGCGACAATCTTTGAGATATTATAACCAAAGTAATCAAACCGCAATTGGCTACCAAGCTCTTCAAGGAAACGCTACAGTAGCTCTTAACACTGGAACGCAAAACACAGCTGTTGGTTATCAAGCTGGTTTAGCTAACTCATCTGGGTCAAATAACACCTTTTTGGGTTATGCTGCAGGTGCAGCTAACACTTCTGGTACAAATAACACATTCTTAGGAAGACTCGCTGGCACTGCTAATCAAACATCGTCAAGTTCAGTGGGTGTTGGTGCAGGAGCTCTTGAATCTTTAACAAACGGAAATCAAAACACTGCAGTTGGTGCTTCTGCTTTGAGAAGTATTGCTGCAGGGAGTGCAGACAATTTTGCTGGAGGCTTTCAGGCAATGTTTTCTGCTACTTCTGGTAGTTTCAATGTAATAATTGGTAAAGATGCTCTATACTTTGCATCAAGTGCGTCAAACAATGTAGCGATAGGATGGAGGTCTTTATATAATGTAAATTCAAGCAACCAGGTTGCTGTGGGATATCAAGCTTTGCAAGGCTCAGCTACTACTGAACTCAACACAGGTACGCAAAACACAGTGGTAGGATATCTAGCAGGCACAGCAAACACTGCTGGGTCAAATAACACTTTCGTTGGTCAGCAGGCAGGAGACGGAAATACTTCTGGTAGCTTTAACTCTTATTATGGAGCTTTGACAGACGGGGCTCCTACCGGGTCATACCAAATCGCTCTTGGAAATAGCGTGGTGACTACTGGTTCCAACTTAGGTGCATGGGGCGGTGTTACTAACACCACACGAACTGATTTAGGCGTGGGAACATTTACACCTTTAGGAAGAATTCATATTGAAACTTTAGCTTCTGGTAACATGGGTCTTTACATTGCAGGAGCGGCCTCGCAAACAGGCGATTTAGTAGAAGTTAATGCAACAACAAATGGTCAAAACTACTTTACTATTACAGGAATTGGCTCTGTGGGTATTTACACAAGCATACCTTCTCAAGCTTTAGATGTAAATGGTGGGACGAGATTAAGAGGAAGACTATTTGATGGAAACAATGCGGCAGGAACAGCGGGGCAACTTTTATCATCAACAGGCTCAGGAGTAGCTTGGACTTCGGTTGTAGCTGCTGGAATCCTCACTGGCTCAGGTACTATAAATACTGTACCTAAGTTTAATACAGCTAACTCTTTGACTAATTCAAATATCACTGACAGCGGCACTCAGATTGTGTTAGGGTCTGCTTCATCTGTATCTGGAATCCTCACTTCATTTGGATATTTTGGTCCTGGAACAAATATTACCAATCTGAATGCATCTAATCTTGCATCTGGTACAGTTCCTTCAGCTGTTGTTTCAGGCTCTTATTCAGGCATTACTTCTGTTGGTACATTAAATGGTTTAACTGTTTCGCCAGGAAATATTGTTCTTTCACCTAGTGTGAGGTCTCAAACCACATCATCACCTGCTAGATACTTATATAAAGGAATAAATAATACTTTAGGTACTAGAAACGAAAGCTCTGTATCACTCTCTCCTACTTTTGGAAGAATATTAAATAGAAATCCAGATTTACTTGACCAAAGATTAGGTTATAGCACATACGATAACAATAACTCAGGCCAAGTTAACATTGGTGTAACATCTGATTTTTCTGCTCCTAATAGCTCAGGATATGTCCTTACTGTTAACTATTTGGGAATTGGAACTACTGCACCAAGTCCTGGTCTTGGTGGATATTTCATAGCACTTCCTAAAGTTACTGGCCCAAGAGATTTGCCAAATTTATATGGCTATAGACGTGGAGAAAGAATTTGGCACAGAATCTGGGCTAGTATTTCTACAGGTTATAATATTAATTTTGGTTCTAACTCTTATGGTGACGGTGGTCAATTTACTTGGATTTCAAGCACCATCGGCACAAACAACTGGTATCTTTACGAAGCTATACAAAATATAGGTACGTCTGGAACATTCAATGACACAGCTTATTATTATCTTAATTCCTCAGTAGGGACATCTAATCCAGTAACTTGGTACGTGGCTTCCACTCATTTGATTGGTGAAGATGAATCACCCACTGTTCAATACACTTCTAATTTAAACATTGGATATACCACTGGATTAAACCAAAACTTCGGGGACTTTGCTAGTACTGGAACCACTTTGTTGGCACTCAATTCAGCAAGTGTGGGTATTAGAACTGCTATACCAACAAGAGCTGTTGATGTGAATGCTGATATAAGATTGCGAGCAATTTTGTATGATGGCAACAATTCAGCAGGAACAGCTGGACAACTGTTATCATCCACCGCCACAGGCATAGTTTGGACTTCAATTACAGCATCTGGAATCATCACTGGTATTGGCTCTGTGAATGTTATTCCAAAATTTGGCTCGGTTTTTTCACTTACCACATCAAACATTTCTGACAGCGGTACTCAGATTGTGTTTAATTCAAACACAAATACTACTGGACTAGCCACGTTCAGAAATATATCTCTTACTACATCTTCATTAACAACATCTGCATTTATGCAATTTGTTGGAGCATATAATGACCCTATTACACTTAACGTAGGTTTAGCTACAACAGGTTCGATAAGTTTTAATGGTTCTCAGGGGCAACTCTTTACTATTACAAACAATCTGACAACAGGAAGTATTTTCTCTGTAAACGATGTCTCTGGTATACCAAGCATAGACGTGAATGCATCTGGTGCTGTATTAATTGCACCGTATGGAGGAAACGTAGGAATAGGTACAACGAATGCTCCAGATGCATTTAGAGTACAAACAACATCAAGATTTATTGGCTTAGCTACTTTTGGAGCTGTAAATATAACAAGAAATCTCTACGATGTAAATACTTCACCAGGTACTGCAGGTCAATTGCTTAGTTCTTTGGTCACTGGAGTGGCTTGGTCATCACCATCTGCTCTTGGAGTGGTAACTGGCTCTGCGGCGGCAAATCAAATTACTGTGTGGAATAGCTCTACTTCTGTAACAGGTTTTAGCACTTTTGTATTTGTTAATCCTGGAGTGGGTATCAATACCACGGCTCCAATTAAAAGTTTGCATATTAGAAATAATGGTATTCTTATTGATGGTAGCTCTACTTCAGACCCAGCTGGATATGCACCAAGACTTATTATAGATTCGGGAGCTTCCACAGCTTTTGTTCTTGCAGACTTCAAAAACAATCTGGGAAGTGTGTTTTATGTTACAGGCTCGCGTGTTTCTATTGGAAACTCAAGTGTTGTAACTAACGTTTTTAATGTAAATGGCGGCGATGCACTTATCAACACGTTAACGGTAGGACTCGGTAGTGGTCAAATAGCCACAAATACAGCTCTCGGAGTTTCCGCACTTGCGGCGAATACTACAGGTAATTCAAATGTAGCCGTAGGTTATCTAGCTGGACTTACAAATACATCTGGTACAGATAACACCTTTGTTGGAAGCACAGCAGGAAGAATAAATAATGCTGGAAGCAACAATACGGCAGTGGGGTCAGGAGCTTTACCAAGTAACACTTCAGGGTCTTTGAACGCCGCTTTCGGTGCTACAGCCCTTAACAGTAACTCTACTGGTGCACAAAACTCTGCCTTTGGCTATGGAGCTTTAAATGCCACCACTACTGGTTCCAATAATTCCGCTTTTGGATTTAATGCTTTGCAAAACAATGTCACTACAAGCGGTAATGTTGGAATGGGTAGAGATGCATTAAGATACTATGCTAATTCAAGTAACCAAACTGCTATAGGCTTTGGTGCTTTGCGAGGAAATAGTACAGTGGTGCTCAACACTGGCACTGGAAATGTTGCTGTAGGTTATCAAGCAGGGTTAGCAAATACATCTGGCTCAAACAATACTTTTATTGGAGAACTTGCTGGTACTGCTAATACATCTGGCTCAAACAATCTTTTCGTTGGTTATTCTGCTGGCTCAGCAAATCTTACAGGAAGTAACAATATTGGCCTTGGGTATTTGAGTTTACAATCAAATACATCAGGTACTTTCAATTTTGCAAGTGGTGGCATGGCGGCTAATACAACAGGAAGCGACAACTCTGCCGCTGGACATTTTGCTCTAAACTCAAATACAACAGGAAGTGGTAATGCTGCTTTTGGAAGAGACGCAATGAGATATTGGGTTTCAGCAAGCAACCAAACAGCAATAGGCTACGGAGCTTTGCAAGGCAATTCCACTGTTGCATTAAATACAGGCAACAGCAATATTGCTGTTGGTTTTCAGGCAGGTGTGGCTAATACATCTGGTAGTCTTAATTCCTATTTAGGTCATCAAGCTGGTCAAGCGAATGCGAGTGGAACTCATAATACACTTGTTGGAGCTTTAACAGGTTTAGCTAATACGGCAAGTCATAATACGGTGCTCGGTGCAAATTCTTTTGCAGCTAATACCTCAGGCTCAGCAAACGTGATTGTTGGAAGTTTAGCAGCTCAAGCAAACGTTTCAGGAGCCAATAATGTAGCAGTGGGCTATAATGTAATTGTATCAAACACCTCTGGCGGCAACAATACAGCAGTAGGATATCAAGCTATGGAGCAAAACACTACAGGTGGCTCAAATGTTGCAATTGGTAGATTTGCTCTTAGGTACTATCAAACTGTCAGTAACCAAGTGGCGGTAGGCGAATCGGCTCTTCAGGGAAGCAGCACAGTAGCTTTTAATACTGGAACACAAAACACTGCAATAGGTTATCAGGCTGGTTTTGCTAATACATCGGGTGTAAGAAATGTATTCATAGGATGGTCTGCTGGAATTGCAAACACATCTGGTTCAGATAATGTTGCAGTGGGTAATCAAGCATTATGGGGCAATCAAACTGGAATCCAAAATGTAGCAATTGGTAGCTTTGCCTTGAATTTTAATATTCTTGGTAACTACAATATTGCCATTGGTCAAGACACATTAAGTAATTTTGAAAACACCAGTACTCAAGTAGCTATTGGATATAGAGCTCTTCGTGGAAATAACACAAGAGGCTTAAACACTGGATTTTCAAACGTAGCTGTAGGAAGAGAAGCTCTTGGTGTTAACACATCCGGTTCAAACAACACAGCTCTGGGTGCACAGGCTGGTGTGGCTAACACCACTGGAAATCAAAATACATTTATTGGTGCTCAAAGTGGCGACGGAAACATTACTGGTAACTCAAACACATACTTAGGCTATCTTACAGATGGTCTACCAGCAGGAAGCTATCAAATAGCGGTGGGCGACAGTGTTACACCCACTGCATCAAACCTCGGAGCATGGGGCGGTAATACTAATGCTACACGAACTAATCTTGGTGTTGGAACCTTCACTCCTTTAGGAAGACTTCATGTAGAAACGCTTGCAGCCACTAATATTGGCGTTTACATTGCTGGTTCTGCCTCGCAAACTGGAAATCTTTTTGAAATAGATTCTACAACTAATGGTCCTGCATATTTTGTTACAACAGGAATTGGTTCTGTTGGTATTTACACTTCAGTACCAACTCAACCGCTTCATGTTCAAGGAAATGTAAGAATTACTGGCGGAATATTAGATTCAAACAATCAGATTGGGTTGGCTGGGTCAGTATTGTCGTCAACAGGCTCAGGCATTTCTTGGATTGCATCTGCTGGAGCATCAAGCGTCACTGGCTCTGGCTCTACGAACCGTGTTGCTAAGTTTTCTGGCCCATCATCAGTTACTGATTCAACAATAACAGACACAGGCTCAGTGGTGACCATTGGCGTAGGTTTATCAGTATCTGGATTTAGTAGCAGTTTTGGTTTTTATGGACCAGGTACATTTATTACCAATCTGAATGCATCTAATTTAGCTTCAGGAACTGTTCCTTCAGCTGTAGTTTCGGGTAGTTACAGCGGAATTACTTCTGTAGGCACACTATCTCAATTAATTGTCACTGGCATCTCTACTCTACAAAATCTGGAATTAGATGGTTGGTTAAGAGATTCAAATAACTCAATAGGAAGTTCTGGACAATTGCTTTCTTCAACAGGCTCAGGCGTGGCTTGGTCAAGTTCCGCAACACTTGGAATTGTAACTGGTTCTGGTTTTGCCAATCAAGTAACATTCTGGGCAACAAGCAACCAAGTTACAGGGATTTCTACTTTTGTCTATAACGGTAATCTTGGAATTGGCACAACTAATCCGACAAACTTACTACATGTTTCGGGTACGTCAAGAATTGACACAGCTTTAATAATTAACTCCAACAATACTGATACATTCACGCAAAGAGGATTTGCTGGTGCATCAACATCAACTGCATCCACATCATTTATCACATTAGCTACAATCACAATTCCTGCAGGCTATACATTGAATATTGAAGCTAAAATAAATGGATGGTCTTCCACCTCTCTCAATGAATCTGGTAAAGTATTTGGAATTTTCTACAATGACTCTGGCACAGCAGTGCAAGTAGGTACTACAGATGTAGTTTCTAAATATATTGGCGTGGGTGGTAACTTTGACATACAAACTTCAGGTTCTAATGCAAACATAGTGGTAAAATCTAATTCTGGAATTTCTTCTTGGAATTGGAGCACACAATATGACTATTTACTTTCTAGAAATGTAAGCTCTGGTGCTACACCTCCTGTGCCTCCAGTTCCTCCATCACCCACTCCTCCTTAATGTATAATGATTATTTTAATATACTTCAGGCAAAATGTGCTTAAATACAGAATAAACAATTATCTATGAAGATTTATAATGACTCAATAGAAAATGCTGTGGGTGTTAATTCAACATCTTTTGGTGAGTATATTGGGTCAGCTTTTTCTTCATTTACACCTCCGCTAAACGGCTTAATGGTGCAAGGAAATGTTGGAATTGGAACCACTGCTCCCACTCAAAATCTTCATGTACAAGGTAACTTTAGACTTACAGGTTCTCTGCTAGACAACAACAATAACACAGGAAGTGCTGGACAATTGCTCTCTTCAACAGGCTCAGGAGTGGCTTGGACAAGCTCCACATCACTTGGAATTGTTACTGGCTCAGGCTCGATAAATCAAGTGACATTTTGGGCAGCAAGTAACAGAGTTACTGGAATATCCACTTTTGTTTATAATGGAGCACTTGGAATTGGAACAAACAATCCTCGTGGGTCGCTTGAAACCGCTAATGAAATTTACGTAGAAAATATTTATTTTGGTATTGGCAATTCATTTACAAATACTTTGATTGGATTTGCAGCGTCTGATGGAAATTTTTTGGACGAAAGTGTTTTGATTGGCTATAATGTTAATGATGGCTCAAATTCATCAAAAGGTGTAATAATTGGAAGTAATGCTTCCAAAGGAAACGATTTTAGCGGTTTTCTCGATAATGCTTATAGTCATGTTATAATTGGAACAAGGGCTTCTAGTAATAACATTATTAGACCAGGTGGCGGTGGTAAAGTAATAATTGGAAGTAATGCCTACAGCTACATCAACAATATTAATGACCAAGATAGTGGCAATTTAGTTGTTATTGGCACAGATGCCTATTCCGGCTCGGCTGCAAACCTAAAAGAAGATGTGATAAGGTCAACGATAATTGGTCCCTACGCTTCACAATATGCAAGTCATGGTGATTCTGTAATAATTGGAACACTCACTGGTGTTAATACAGACCCTGCAAACTTATATTCTTCTTACTATAATACTATTATTGGTAATGACGCTGGAATAAATTTCAACACTGCATCTTACAACACAATTATTGGTCGTGCAGCTAATTCTCAGTTTCCTAATAGTGTGTTTTCTGGAGGTTACAATGTTCTTCTGGGTGATAGTACGCAAGTTTCAAATAATAATTACCAAATTGCAATTGGAGCAAATGCCACAGTTTCAAAAGAAAATTCTGGAGCTTGGGGTGGTAACACAAACCTTGATAGAGTAGATTTAGGAATAGGTACATTTGCAGCGGCGGCAAGACTGCATGTGCAAACTTTGAGTTCTGTCAATAATGGCATTTTAGTAGCAGGTGGTGTAGGTCAAACTGCAAGTTTGCTTGAAGTAGATGCCACATTAAATGGAGCCACTTATTTTATAGTAACGGGAATTGGCTCAGTAGGTGTTAACACCTCTGTGCCTACACAATCTTTGGATGTCAACGGTGGTGTAAGATTAAGAGGAAGACTTTTCGATAATTCTAACTCATCAGGCTCTTTAAATCAAGTATTGATTTCAACAGGCACAGGAATAGCTTGGACAACATCTGCCGCAACAGGCATCCTCACTGGCTCAGGCACTATTAATACCGTTGCTAAGTTCAATACAGCTAATTCTTTAACTAACTCCAACATTACAGATACAGGCACACAAATAACACTCGGCTCTGCCTCATCTATTTCTGGTATTCTTACTTCATTTGGATACTTTGGGCCAGGTACAAACATAACTAATCTTAATGCATCTAATTTAGCCTCAGGGACAGTTCCATCAGCTGTAGTTTCGGGCTCTTATTCTGGCATCACTTCTGTAGGCACACTCACTCAGCTAATTACATCTGGCTTTGCCACAGCCTCAGGCTTCTTTGGTCCTGGTACATTTATAAATAATCTGAATGCATCCAATTTAGCTTCAGGTACAGTTCCTTCAGCTGTAGTTAGCGGAACCTACTCAGGAATCACTTCTGTTGGAACGCTCACACAGCTAATTACATCTGGCTTTGCCACGGCTTCAGGCTTCTTTGGTCCTGGTACATTTGTCACCAATCTGAATGCATCTAATTTAGCTTCAGGCACAGTTCCAAGTGCCGTGATTTCAGGAAGCTACAGCGGAATCACTTCCGTTGGTACACTTACGTCTTTAGTTGTAAACGGAATTGCAACGGCAACAACATTTATTGGGAACGGCACTTTCATAAATCTTGGCTCAGTTAATGACGCAATTTTTAATGGAAATAATGTTGGTAGAGGCGGTGGCAATATTTCTGGAAACGTGCTAGTAGGTGGAGGAAGTGCTCTTGCAAATAACTCAAGCGGCACATTAAACTCCGCATTTGGTTGGTCAGCACTTAACCAAAACACATCAGAATCTAACAATTCTGCATTTGGATATGAAGCTGCTATTTATAGTAAAGCAAGCGGAACTACAGCTGTGGGTACTAGAGCTTTATCTGGTACAGCCACCACCTCAAACACTGGTGCTAATAACACTGTTATGGGATTTGGAGCTGGCAGATACCTAAACTCCGCAAGTAACGTGGCAGTGGGTAATGGTGCATTATCGGGTTCTTCAACAGCATTCGGCACTGGTGGTGCTAATGTGGCAATTGGCAACCAAGCAATGAACGTATTTACCACTGCAGTTAATAACGTTGCAATTGGAGCACAAGCACTGCAATTAGTAACCACTGGTCAACAATGTGTGGCTGTTGGTGAAAGTGCTTTGTCAAAAAACACTACAGGCAACCAAAATGTGGCAATCGGCCAAAGAGCAGGATTTAACTTAGATAATAGCTCTGGTGGTGGAGCCGCAGTTCTCATCGGAACACAAGCAGGATTTACAGCAACTACCGTGGGCGAAATTACTTATGTTGGGCAAACTGCTGGTTTTTTTGCCACTGGTGGGCAAAATGTAGCTTTAGGTGCTTATGCTATGTATGGTCAAAATCCAGGAAGCTCAGGCACAAATAATACAGCTATTGGTTACGCTGCAATGAATGTTTTTACATCTGGTTCTGGTAATGTGGCATTAGGTCAGGCTGCATTGAATAAAATGACCACTGCTGGCAGCAATGTTGCATTAGGCTATTTAGCTCAACAAGAAAACCTTACTGGAGGTTTCAATATTGCTGTTGGTCGTGAGGCGATGAGATATTATACTTCCATTAGCAATCAAATTGCTATTGGTTATCAAGCTCTTCAAGGTTCAGCTACCACAGCTCTTAACACTGGAACAGAAAACGTGGCAGTGGGTTATCAAGCTGGTTTAGCAAATACATCTGGTAGCCAAAATACATTCATTGGTAATGCTGCGGGAGCTGCTAATACTAGTGGTGCATCTAACACTTTTGTAGGCTATATTGCGGGGAGATTAAATACTACTGGTAACACAAACACAGCTGTTGGTAGACAAGCGATGTATAGCAACACTTCAGGGAGTTCAAATGTAGCAATAGGGCAGAACGCTTTGTTTAGTGCAACTACAGCATCAAGCAACACGGCTGTTGGTAATCAAGCTATGTTTTATATTACCACACAAGGAAGCCAAACAGCAGTGGGTGCTAATGCTCTTGCTGGTAACTCAAACACCGCATTAAACACAGGTCAACAAAACACAGCTTTAGGTAACAGTGCTGGTGCTGCAAATACTTCAGGGTCATTTAATGTATTTGTTGGCCATAATGCTGGTTCAGCAAATACATCTGGTAGCTCTAACACATTTGTCGGTTCTTTTGCAGGTCAAAGCAATAATGCAGGAAGCAACAACACTTTTGTAGGCTCCACGGCTGGAGGTAACAACAGAAGTGGTATAAACAACACAGCAGTGGGGCTTTCAGCAGCTAATCAGCTCACAACAGGTGCTTCCAACTGCTATCTTGGTAGACAAGCGGCATATTATAATATTTCTGGGAACGATAATATTGCAATTGGCGAAAACGGGCTTTTCAATTTTGAGACATCATCAAACCAAATTGCCATTGGTAGAAACGCTTTGTTTGGAAATAACACTAGAGCCCTTAATACTGGCGGAAATAATGTAGCTGTTGGTTATGCCGCTGGCACAGCTGTTACATCTGGTATAGGAAATGTATTTGTTGGTCACCTTGCTGGTGACACCATAACATCTGGTTTTTCAAATATTATAATAGGAAATCAAGCTGATGGTACTGCCACTGCAAATTATCAAATTGCTCTTGGTGAGCTTGTCATCCCCACAGCTTCAAACTTGGGGGCTTGGGGCGGAAACACAAACTCCACAAGAACAAACCTTGGCGTGGGAACCTTTACTCCTTTGTCGAGATTGCACATAGAAACATTAGCTGCATCAAATTTAGGATTATATATTGCTGGTGCTGCATCTCAAACCGGAAATCTTATAGAAGTAGATGCAACAACTAATGGTACGCAATTATTCGTAGTTACGGGCATAGGGTCAGTGGGAATAAACACTTCTGTTGCTTCAAGGTATCTTTATAACCAAGGAGATACACGACTCAATGGTAATGTGGGAGTTTTAGGTGAGCCAATAAATGGCTATCCTTTAAGTGTTTATGGAAATATGTACATGCGGCAGGGTGACGTGCTTTCTTGGTCTGCTGGTAATGCTGATATTTCATCTGGCAGCGGCGGTGCATTTGACCTCAGGTTTAGAACTTATGATGGCGTATCTGCAACAAGAGAAAATATGAGAATTATGTCAAATGGCAACGTGGGTATAGGAACCACTGGACCATTTGCCAGACTGCATGTTCAAGGATTATCAACAACAAATACTCCGCTTATTATTTCAGGATTTGGAACACCCACTGTTGATTTATTCAGAATTGAACAAAACTTGAACGGTACAAGGTATGTGACTGTCGGCTCAGCTGGAAGTGTTGGAATTGGCACATCTCTTCCTTCTCAATCTCTACATATTCAAAATAATTCAAGATTTAACGGGGCAATTTTTGATGTCAATAATTTACCTGGTGCACCAGTTGGAATTGTTTCGCAAGCTCTTTTCTCAACAGGAACTGGTGTTACTTGGGCTCCGGTAAAGAGGAATCTTGTTGTGCCCCTCATGACAGCATTTAATCCTACTCAGGTGGGAATTGACTCAGCCATCTTTATTGTCCCGCAAGACCCAATTAATGGCACATCTTCTATGACATTTAACTTCAGACGAGTAAATGTTCGTGTTGAAACTCCATCTGCGGCTGGAATTACTACCATCAATATTGCTAAATCTATTGGCACTGGTGCATTTTTAGGAACAAGTATTTTGTCCGCAAACATTAATCTTACAGGTGCATCTACCTATGAAGCCTTTGGCACATCATTTGCTGTTGGCTTTACTACAGCATCATCTGGCGATAAACTAGCTATTAACTTTGTAGGCGTAAACACCTTCCATCAGAATCTCACAGTGGAGCTTATAGCAATAGAAGCATGAAACTAGAAAAAACAATCTTAAACAACAGAGAAGTGTGGATGGGGCCAGATAATTGTTTTTATTCAATGATTCCTCCTTATGAAAACTTTTGTTTTCGTTATTTTTTGCCCGATACTTTCCAGCACACAATCTTACAACTAGGCTCATGCGGGAACTCATTTAGATATTTACTCAAAGAAAAATACCCAGACACAATCTTAACAGATGTAGATATAGAAGATTATTCAGAATGCTCGGATAATTTTATTCAAGCAGATGCATTTGAATTTGTAAAAAACACGAGCAATTTTTATGACTATTCTATAGTGGATTTAGCCAACACAACAAATGTATGTAAAGAAATATATGATGAAGATTTTCAAAAACAATTAAAAAGAATATCTAAAAAAGGTGTAATAAATTGCGGAACTTATAATGAAGATTTTGTTCATTTAAAATGTACAAAAAAAATTAAAGCAGAAGAAAATAATCTTTATTTTTGGGAGAACTAAATGGCAACAGCAGGACCAAATTATTCAGGAACAGTAACAAATGATGCCTCAGCAGGTTCTACAGCTTGGACAAATCCAACAAATGCTCAAGGCAATCAGACAACAGTTTATGCCTATGCCGACATGACAAACTCTGGCTCAGTGGAGAATACAATTAAGCTTGTCAAAGGAGGAACTATTTCTGGAGATAATAAATCTACTGGAGCTGTTATTCCAACCACGCTTACCACAGTAAATTATGGCGGGACAAGCGATTTATGGGGTCTCACTTTTACTGTATCAGATGTAAATGCATCAAACTTTGGTGTGGTGTTTTTAGTTGAAAACCCTGTGGCTGGTACTGTATCTAACTACCTTAATGCACAAAATTTTGGTTTTTCTGTGCCTACTGGTTCTACAATTAATGGTATTACTTGCTCAATCACGCAGCAAGAAACCTCAACGGCAGCATCATTCATCAAAGGTACACAAATTAAAACACAATCTGGGTATAAAAATATAGAAGATGTAAAAGTGGAAGATTGTGTGTGGAGTTTCAATGAAAAAACTAAAAGATGCTCGTATCAGAAAGTGAAATGGACTACATCAAGAGAAGCGGACGAGGTGATAATTATTAACGAGCAAATAGTTGCCACTCCAGAGCACCCATTTTTTACAGACAAAGGCTGGGTATTAGCAAAAGATTTAACAACAGAGCATTATCTTTTGAAAAGAGATAAAAAATGGACAAAAGAAAAAGTAAAAACAAAAAGTGTAGAAAAAGGCAAAGTGCAAGTGTTTAATTTTGAAGTGGATAAAAATCAAACTTACTTTGCTAACGATTATGCAGTGCATAATGTAGTTACTTTAACTAGATATGTCAGAGTATATAATTTTGATATTTCGATTGATTACACTCCCGCAGGAGGTGGTGGGCAAGTACAAAGAAGACGAGTAAGTGCAATTATGATGTAATATCTTTAATTTTACTCTTCAAAGTATCTTTAACATTTTTGCCCATATCTTCATTAGCAATAGTCTCAATTACATTAAAATCTTCAATCTTATCCAAAAAAGACATTAAATCTAAACACTCTTTTCCGACAGTACCTTTTGGAGTAACAGTAATTTTACCGTCTGGGCTAATTTCAATAATTAATTCTACTTTCTTGCTCATATAATTTTACCTGCTGTAATAGTAATTGTTTTGTTGTTTTCTTTTGTCTCAGTTTTGATTGAGAATTTATTTTTAGAAAGTGCCACTTTAATTGCTGTGACAGCATAAGATTGTTTTACTTTATCTTCTAGACCTTTATGCGAATCATATTCAGAGCAAAGCATAATGTATTCATTTTTCTCTTCATCGTAAGAAAAACCTAAATCATTAGATACAGGAGATATTTGCGAGCGAGGAACAATAATTTCAGCACATTGTTCTCTTGCATCTCCTCTGTATCCTGTTAACTTTGTTTTTTCTTTGTAAACCACTGGCTGATAACCAACTTCTTTTAAACAATCTAAAAGAATGTTTTTATCTTTGAATGAGCATTGTATTGTTTTATAGGCTGACATTATTTTCTCCGATGTATTCAAAATTTGGCAACAATTCTTGAAAAAGTTTATTGCAATGTGGGCATAACCACATATTCATTTTTATTTCGTCTGGGCCTTTATAATCAGGATGAGCTTCAAGCACATTTATTAAATTCCCTAAAGGTATTCTAAATCCATCTATAATTGGCTCAGGAGTAATGTTATAACAAAATTTGCAACCAAGAAGTTCTTTAGAGTCCTTATTGTATAAAATATCATTAACAAGAGCAAAATCTACACTTGCTGATTGAAATTCTTTGATTTTCAAATTAAAAGAAACATTTTCCATTTTAGTTCAAATAAAAGCAAGTACGCCTATTTCCCATAACTTAACGGATGCTCTTATTTACATTTATATACTTCTGTTTTAATTAGATTGTTTCATTTATTTTTTGAACATAAATTAGAACTAATTTAGTTTTATATATATTTAATAGTATTTCCCTAACTCAGTAAAGGTCATTTTTTTTAGTAAACAAAAATTTTGTAATGCTCGCAAAAAATAACATGCTGTGGTTTTATTTCTTCAAATTCAGTGAGTGAAACAAATGGTGTGGGACAGATTTGCTCAGAAAATCTCAAAACATATTCGTGCTTTGTTGATGGGAATTTTTCAAACAAATCATAAAGTTTAGAATTAATTTTGGTTGAAGAGTCAAAAACAAATGTTTTATTTGCACCCTCGTACAATTCCAACAACACTGACATGGCTTCTTCTTCAGATAGTGTTTGATTAAGTTGCCATTTAGTGCGAGTGTTCATAATATTTTTGTACAATAGATTCATGCCAGTTAGTTTATTATTTTCTGAAGACGCACGTAAAAAACTTGAAGTAGGTGTTAATATGGTTGGAGATGCTGTAAGAGTAACTCTTGGGCCAAAAGGAAGAAATGTTGTGATTTTCAGCGAGCATGGAGCTCCAATCATCACAAAAGATGGTGTTACGGTAGCAAAGTCTATTGACCTTGAAGACCCATACGAGAATCTTGGAGCACAACTTTGTAAACAAGTGAGTATGCAAACTAATTCATTAGCTGGCGACGGAACCACTACTGCCACTGTACTTGCACAAGCAATTGTTAAAGAAGGGTTGAAGTATGTAGCCGCTGGCGGAAATCCATTGGCACTCAAAAGAGGTATTGATAAAGGTCTAACTACAGCTTTAGAGCTTATTGAAGGTTTAGCTAAGCCAATCAGCGATAGGCAAGAAATTGAATACGTGGCTGCCATTTCAGGTAATGAAAAAGAAGTGGGCCAAGTAATAGCTGATGCTATTGAAGCTGTAGGCTCAGATGGGATTATTACACTTGAAGAATCACGCGACAGAGAAACTTACTTCAGAATGGTAGATGGCTTCACCTATAGTCAAGGTTTTATTTCACCTTACCTTGTTTCAGATGCATCTAAAAACATTGTTGACTACAGAGATGTAACGATTTTGATGTTTGACTGCCAGATTGTGCAGTTTGAGCAATTAGTAAAAGTTCTTGAAAGAGTTTCAAGGTCAAAGAAACCAGTGTTGATTATAGCTGAGGGATTTTCTGAAGATGCCAAAAATGGATTAATTGTAAACAAAGCTAGAGGCGGATTCCAATGGGTAGCCACTAAGACGCCAGGATTTGGCGAGCAAAAGAAAGATATGATTCAAGACATTGCCGCAATGGTTGGTGGAATTGTTTTTAATGAAAATCTTGGTCATAAGTTTGATGAAATTACAGATGAATTTTTAGGTTTTGCTAAGAGAATTGTTATCAACAAAGATATGACTACAGTAATTGAAGGAAAAACAAACACACAAGCTGTTGCAGACCGTGTGGAGTTGTTAAAAGCTCTTTTGGAAAGAGAAGAATCTGATTATAACCGCGAAAAAATCAATGAAAGATTGGGTAAACTTAATGGTGGAGTGGGGCTTATAAAGATTGGAGCTTCAACAGACACCGAGCTTAAAGAAAAACGATACCGATATGAAGATGCTCTTAATGCAACGAGAGCTGCTATTGAAGAAGGTATTGTCCCAGGTGGCGGCTCTTGTCTCCTAAGAATCTCTGAGCTTTTAGAAAAGAATACAGAAGTGGATGAGCGAGATACAGATGAAGTAAAAGGCTTGAGAATCTTGTCTTCAGCAATTCAATCACCATTTAGACAAATCTGCATAAACGGTGGATTTTCGCCCGATGTTTTCTCGCAATCAATCTTAGAATCAAATTGGCCACAAGGTTTAGATGCAAAATATGGAGATATTTGTGATTTATTTGAGCGAGGGGTAATTGACCCAGCAAAGGTAACTAAGACAGCTTTAACCAATGCTGTGTCTATTGCAAGCCTTGTTTTAACCACAGAAACGTTAATTGCTCCAATTATAGACAAAACAGAGAAGGTTTTGATGGCAGAACCCATGTATTAAACGTATAGATAGTTATGAAAGTTAAAGTGGGAAACACAATCACTAATTTGCCTAAAAACATAATAGCCTCTCACATGGCAAATCTGCTTACCACTAGAGCTATCATGACTAACAAAGAAAAGAACTTTAAAAAGTCTTTTATTAAACATAAAGAGCTATGCTTAGCGTTTTTGAGAGAAAATAAAAAGTTTGTTTATTCTTTTAGCGACCAAAAATGGCTTGACGAGTTTTTGAAGTTTCAATCTAAACAACATGAGCTTCTTATGCAAGAGCTTACATTTAAGTTTAGTGATGGGTCTGAGTGGTCTTTGTCCTTGAATGACATAGCTAGTTTGAAAATGATAATTGCTCCAGACCCAAAACAAGATAAAAACTCTTTACTTTCAAATCCTGTTGAGCTAGCTGATTGGGCTCAAAACTCATTAACATGGGAGCAAGTAAAAGATTTTTCTATTTTGAGGAAAATCAAAGGCGACCAAATTACGTATACTAATGAGTGGCCTCTTGTAAAAAAACAAGTGGTTCAATTTAATTATGAAACTGAAGACTGATTTATTAAATCCAAAAAACTTCAATCGTTCACAATCTGAGCTAGAAGAATTTCTTTTACTTTGTATTTTTGTTGCTGGCAAAAGCTCTAAAACTCAATATCATAAGCTTGAGCTTTTTCTTGATGAATTAGATGTTACAAATGGCATATTTAAAGCTCTATCTCTTTTAAGTATAGAAGAAATTAAAGAAAAGCTAATTAAAGTAAAGTCTGGGCAGTATTCCAGATTGTGTGGGTGTTTGTTTATTTTGGCTCGTAAAAATCTCGATTTATCAAAATGTTCCTGTGAAGACTTAGAAGCCATTCCAGGTATTGGAATGAAAACATCCAGATTCTTCATTACCTATTCTAGACCCACAAATAGCTATGCAATTTTAGACACACACATTTTAGCTTGGTTGAAAAATTATTATCCACAAACACCAAAAGCTACACCATCAAATAAAAAAGAATATTTGAAATACGAACAATTTTTTCTTTCTGAATGCTTGAAAAGAAATATAGCTCCGCAAGAGCTTGATTTGCAGATTTGGAAAGAAAGGCAAAAATCATGGAAAGTTTAGGACAACACATCCTTTTAGACCTTTACCACTGTCAAAATGCAGATAAGCCCTGGGAGCATCTCAAAGATGTTTTTTATGAGGGATTACAACAAGGTAATTTCACAGTACTCAATGACCATCATCATACTTTTGAGCCGCATGGCGTAAGCGGTATGTTTATCTTAGCAGAAAGTCATTTAAGTTTTCACATTTGGGTGGAGCTTGGCTTTGTGTCGCTTGATGTTTATTGGTGCGGAGCAAGCTGCGATGAGCAAAAGTTAATTAATATCATCACAGATTTCTTTAAACCTGAAAAACTTGATTATCAGTTTGTGCAGCGTGGACTTTTTGAAGACTAGGTAAATAAAGTATTCTTTAGGAAAATAAGAATATGAATGAGTTAAATCTTAACGCAACAATAGTTAAGGAAGTAAGATATGATGTTCTGACATCTACTGCCACTTTGAATTTTACAGTAGAGAATTGTAGCGTTAATGCTTATATTGAGAAAATTGTTTTTTATTTGAACTCTGCTGACCCAAATTTTTCGTCACAAACTCAGTTAACTATTTTAGATAGAGGTCACACTTATCCTGGCTCTATTAATGGCTTCATTCCTACTACTTATGCCTCGATAGGCACAACAGCTACAGTGGTTTCTGGAGGAACTAACACTCAAGCAGTGCTTGTTCAAGCTTCTTCTCAGATTGTGGAGGCTTATGTTAGTCAAGCTACACAAGACTCTGAAGGAATTGGAAATATTTATGTAAAACTCACGCGGTCTACAGGCACTTATAATGTTGGATTTACAATGGCAGTTTTTTACAAGCCATTAATCACACATAATTCAAAGTTAAATACAAGAAATCAAATTTCAAATGATGCACCTTTTAGAGTGGTTTCTCAAGTTGGTTTGAATTCTTATGCCGATGGCACATCTTACATGATTGACCAAACCAATAATATTGCAAAAAGTGTTAACCCAAGAAATAATGTAGAAAATGCAACCTTTGGATTCATTGTTAACGCACTCAATCCTTATTTTTATTTTGGCACACCCTATCCCACTAGAAGATGGTTTTTAGGATTTTCAAGTGATTGCACTCCAAATGTAGGTGTGGTTACTTTTAGTTACTTTAATGGGTCGAATTTTGTAGGATTTTTATCAACAAATGTTTATAATGGAGCTTTAGGACCTGGAACTAATTTTGCAAATGATGGCGTGGTTATTTTCAATCCAGACCCTACAATTTCTTGGAATGCAGTAGTTATGCCTTTTGACCCGTATACAGTTTATAATAGGAATATTTTAGGTCTTGGAACTTTAGCATCAAACAATTTAGTAAATAATCCTGGAATGCATTGGGTAAGATGCCAAGTAGGTTTTGCCACTTCTCAGCAAGCTGGAGTAAATACTGCGTTGGTTGTTTCCACTGTTGTTCCTTTAATCGACCCTGATTTGCCTTTAACATTTAGAAGAAGGTTAATCCCAAGTTAATTTGTAAATATTATTTGAGGCCGAAAAGGTGGCCTTAAAAGGAGAAAAACAGTATGCCAACATATCCAACAAACTATTATGGTCCTGGGATTACTAGTAATTACAACAATGTAGTAACTCGCAGACTTGATGTGAGAGACCGAGTTGCCTGGGGAACTTCCCAGCGATTTGGTGGCCAATACATCGAAGATAAAAATTATCCAGTTCCATATCAAGGTACAATTATTGATGCTGTCGCAGCATGTCAACAACTCGTAAACGAACTCAATCTAATTTCACCAGTGCTTCCAGACATGGGCACTCCTGTGGTGCTTAGCTCTGTAGGTGTTGCTACCAACAGGCTTTTAGGACCTTTAGGTGTAGCTGTGTCTTATATTGGGACACAAGCCACTGCAAACTTGCCAGGTGGTGTTACAACAAATATTGCTTCTGGTATTAGCTTTGACGGTGTTACAATTTCAACAGGTCTTAGAGTTCTCTACTTTGGTCTTCAAACTTCAAGCCTTAATGGTGTTTACACTGTTGGTTTTGGTAAAACATCCACTCAAGGTGTACCATTCTGGTATCTTCAAAGAGCTGCTGACTTGTATTATCCATACCAATTTGTGAAACCAAAAGCTTTTGTTGTTACTGGTGGAACAAATAACAAAGGGAATGTCTACAGCCTCCAATCAGATGCTTTTGAAGTAGGTCCTACATTCACAGTGGCTTATGGTACAAGCAATACCACTTCTTCGCTAGGAGTGTTTTCTACGGCAGGTAATGCTTTGACATTCACAGCCACAGATTATAGCCCAGTTAATCCATCAGGAATTAACGCTTCTACACTTGGTCCAAACGGTGCAGGAAACACCTCGCTTATTTATCCTCCGTTCAACCCTGCGTTGAACCAAAATACTGGTGAGTATGACTTCTTAGCACAAGATTCTGAACAAAAATTCATGTATCTAAAGAACCGAGCACGAAGAATGGCCTACCAAATCTTCAAGATGAGAGAAAATTACACTCCATTTGTTTCCAGTTACCAATCAAACGTGGTTGTTCCAATTGGTCTTGCAAACTCTCAATACAACATTGGTGTATCTACACTCAACAACTTGCCACCACAAAGCAGGTATCCTAGCTCATATAACAGAGGATTCTAAAGAATCACTGTTACGACAAAAAAGAGGGCTTTCGCCCTCTTTTTTTATTTATTCTACCTTGAATTCACTTACATCAATAGGCGGCAACACAAACTCACCAAGCTCTTCGCTAGATGTAGCTTCTATCCAACCATTTTCTGTCTTTAAAAAACCTTTGAGGTTAAGACCAGCTTGAATTATAATTCTTTGTGCTAGATAGAGGGGAGCGGCATAATAATTTTCTTGTCTAGCAAAATTGTCTAGCGTATCAATAAGCTCATTTGTTTCAATTATGTCTACATAATCATCTACATCTTCACCTTGGTCTGGTAAATTTTCTAGCGATTCAAATACCACCCAAATTGGCGGAATAAGTAATGCTCTTGAAAAATCTTTTTGTGCTTCGCTAGCCAGTGCATACATTTTTTCAGATACAATTGCCACGCGTGAGTCTGCCTCTATTTCGTTTTTAATAAGTTCTATTTGAGGATTGACAAAAGATTTGTAAGTAGAAAGCAATTCATTAATTTTCATATTACAAAATTGTATTTGTTTTTCTTCTGCGGCACTTGAAAGTTGATAAAATACATCCATTTCGTTGTCTAAAGTATCTATCCATGAGTGGCAATCATCATATGAAACAGTAAAAACTTCTGTGTGATAGGTTTTTGGACAAGTAATAATGCATTTTTCGCTCTCAAGCTCAATGCTAAAAAAACCATAAATTGGACTTTCCAAGTTTACAAAAATTTTACACATGACATCCCCTTCAGAATCTGAAAAGTTTGTAGGAAGAATTTGAAAAGGTAATGTTTTTTCTGGCTCTAACAAACCGTATTCATAAATTTTTTTTGCAAAATTTTGTGCTTGCACTACGGTATTGAGATTTTTGCTAATATACTTCTCGATGATTTGCTGTAAGATTAATGTTTCTTCACTTTGCATATATTGAATTGTACAATTTAAACATGAGTAAAGAAAAAACAATTTTTGAAACTGATGCTTATCATTATGACAGCCCTTTACTTAAAGTTTATAGAATCCATCCAAATGGTGTAAGAATTGAAAAAGCCGAAAAAACCCTGAGAGGCCACGCAAATAAAAACGCTTTAGTTTGGTGTGGGCCATACAGCATAGCTAATTCTTTAGGATGGTGGATTTATCCTGGGTTTGACGTGGATATTACTTGTCATTCTGAGCCAGTGGAGGGATGCTTTACTGGTAGATGGGGTGGGCATTTCACTTATTCAATTAAAAGTTATGATAATTCTGACATTACGCTTATGAAAGAATTTGAATCCAAAAATCCAAATAAATATGGACAGATATACAACGGAAGGCAACATTATAGCGTTGATGAGCCGGAAAAAAATTGTGTTAGTTTTTGGACAGGTTGTGTATTTCAAATGCCAAAAGATTGGTGCATGCTCATTAAAACTCCTACTAATACAGGACTTATGTATGACCAAGGATGCCCCGCAATGGTGCAGGAAGGTGTGTTAGAGCTCGATTGGATGAGATATGACATTTGGACTAATTTTAAATTTCACACGCTAGATAAAACATTAAGTTTTAGAAAAGACCAAGATTGGCCTATTGCCCAGCTCATTCCAATTCATAGGTCTAGTTTTGATACACAATGGCAGACAGAGGAAAGATTAATGAATGCAGATGATGAAGATTGTGTTAAAATGTACGAAAGATATTCTGAATATAATTATAAAAAATGGCAATTACAAGGCGAAAAAGACCCATTTACATTTAGGAAACTAAAAAAATCAGAATTGACACAATGTCCACATAAAAGTTTGTTTGATAAAAAAAGTTAATTGGTGATTGCATATTCCACTTTGATTTTTTCCAATGCTTCAGCTATTTTATAGCAATGGTCTTTACTTCCTCTGTACACTGTAGCTTGACCTTCTAAATGTATTTTATAAGTAACTTCATATGCTATTTCATCGCTAAGGGGAACAACATGACGAAGAACATAAAAAACAATGTTGAAAGGAGTGGTGTCATTATTAAAGGCAATTATTGAGCAATCATCCCCTAAAGAATTTATTTCATCAATAATTGCCTGAGAGATATTTAAATCAGATTGGGTCATAGAGAGTTTCGTCTTGACACATTCTGATTATCTCGTCTTTAAGCGGTTGGCAAAATTGTACCAATCCTTGCTTAATGTCAAGCTCAGCACCTTCATATGAGCCATAGTCTAAATCTGTGTCCTCAGGAAGAAGTCCAGATTCAATTTTCGCTGATTTATCTTCAAAATCTACCCAGCCTGCATGCCATTCTTTCAAATCTTCATCGGCATAGGGAAGCCATTGCTCAAACCATGTCATGGGGATAGATTCCCAAAAAGAATCTTCAAATCTTGAGATTAAAAATGTTGATAATCGTCCCAAATTCTTTTGCTCATCAAAGCCATAGCAATTTTTGTAAAAATCTAAATCTTTATCGTTTAGTTTTTTCCACTGGGGAATTATTGTATCATAGATTTTCGTAGTAATTTCATCCATATTTATTTATACGCTCCAACAGGTATAAAATGCTTTTTTTTGAAAAAAATATTATGCCTTTTAATTTGAAAAAGTTTAGTGCTGTAGCTTTATCAGTAAAAGAAACTGTAATGTCAAACATTATGAGTAAATTACAAAATCCAGATTTTTTAGCCGAGCTTTTTCAAAATAATTCCAAAGTAACAGAGGTTGAAAATAAAGAACAAGTTCAACTTGGAAAATACGAAGCAAAAATGATGGAGCTTTTTGAAAGAAGAGGATGGCTGAATGACCTTGAAAAACTCAA
>JACCDU010302329.1_pt1 | contig 28525 bp, 27 predicted proteins | sample 7446081 | NCBI WGS metagenome assembly JACCDU01 (sample SAMN15323447, study PRJNA562643) | freshwater metagenome | isolation source: river surface water | place: USA:Blue River Watershed | collected 2017-08-17
CAATACGTGGGTGGCACAACCGACATCACGCGTGTGGTGCCGGTCGGGCAGCCCACGGCTGCTCAGAAAGACGACTACACCGCTGTCTTGCGCGCCATGATCGCGCTTTCGCGTTTGAGGTTTCCGCGCGGCGTGGCTTCGCCGATGCTCGATGCGGTCGCGCGTGCGCCGCTCTGGGAAAGGCTGGCTGAATATGGTCATGGTACGGGCCACGGTGTGGGTTACTACCTGAACGTGCATGAAGGGCCGCAAGTTATCTCGTATCGCGCTGCTCCTGGCCCCCACACGGCGATGCAGCCAGGCATGATCACTTCGAATGAGCCCGGTCTTTATCGCCCCGGTCGCTGGGGCATCAGGATTGAAAACCTGGTGTGTAACGTATCGGCTGGTACATCGGAGTTTGGCGAATTCCTTGAGTTTGAGACATTGACGCTGTGCCCCATCGATACACGGTGCATACAGAGAGCGCAGTTGCGCCAGGACGAAGTGGACTGGCTCAATGCCTATCATGCCGAGGTGCGCAGACGGTTGGCGCCTAAAGTGTCCGGACCTGCGCTGGCCTGGTTGCTGCACCGCACTGAGCCTATGCATTGATTGATCTGAGTTTTCCACCTTAATTATGGAAAATTTTGCTGTTAAAGCGAGTCGGGTTTTCCGCAAAAGTAAGACAGGCGGCTATAATCCAAATTTCCCGCATACGCCCCGTCACGGGGCGTCAAACACATGACCAAATTTGTCTTTGTAACCGGTGGTGTGGTGTCCTCGCTTGGCAAGGGCATCGCCGCCGCGTCTCTGGCCGCCATCCTCGAATCCCGTGGCCTGCAGGTGACCCTGCTCAAACTCGATCCCTATATCAACGTTGATCCCGGCACGATGAGTCCGTTTCAGCACGGAGAGGTCTTCGTCACTGAGGACGGCGCTGAAACCGACCTGGACCTTGGACATTACGAGCGATTCATTTCCTCGAAAATGCGTAAGGTCAATAACTTCACGACAGGGCAGATTTACGAATCTGTTCTTCGCAAGGAGCGTCGGGGTGATTATTTAGGTAAAACCGTTCAGGTCATCCCGCACATCACCAATGAAATTCAGGACTTTATCGCGCGTGGCGCGGAACAGTCCTGGAATGGTGCGACCGATGTCGCGATCGTCGAGATTGGCGGTACGGTGGGTGATATCGAGTCCCTGCCATTTCTGGAGGCTGCCCGGCAGATGAGCCTGAGGTTGGGGCGCAACAATGCCGCCTTCATTCATTTGACGCTGGTGCCCTTCATCGCGTCAGCAGGCGAACTCAAGACCAAGCCCACTCAGCACTCTGTTCAGAAATTACGCGAAATCGGCATCATCCCCCACGCTTTACTTTGCCGTGCGGATCGTCCGATCCCCGATGAGGAGCGCGCCAAGATTTCCTTGTTCTCAAACGTCCCACTCGATGCCGTCATTTCGGTTTGGGACGCGGACTCAATTTACAAAATCCCCTCCATGCTGCACAAGCAGGGCCTGGATAATTTGATCTGCGAGGTCTTGAACCTCAATCCTCCTGCTGCGGATTTATCGATGTGGGACAACCTTGTCTATCGACTCGAGCATCCGGAGCGCGAGGTCCGTATTGCCATGGTGGGCAAATACGTCGATCTGACAGAGTCCTATAAATCGTTGACCGAAGCCTTGATTCATGCCGGTATTCACACCAAATCGCGGGTCAAGGTCGAGTACATTGATTCAGAGAGCATCGAAGAGCACGGTGTGGAGGTGCTCAAGCCATTTGACGCCATTTTGGTGCCAGGCGGCTTTGGCAAGCGCGGAACCGAAGGCAAAATCGCCGCGATCCGCTATGCACGTGAAAATAATGTGCCTTATCTCGGCATTTGCCTCGGCATGCAACTTGCCGTCATCGAGTTCGCACGCGACGTGGCGGGTCTTGATCACGCCAACAGCACCGAGTTCGATCCCGCAGCGCCCCACCCAGTGGTGGCACTCATCACCGAGTGGATGGATCGCGAGGGTGTGACAGAAAAGCGCGACGCTCAATCCGATTTGGGCGGCACGATGCGCAAAGGTTCGCAAAAGTGCCCGGTCAAGCCAGGTTCTCTGGCTCACCAAATCTATGGACCCGAAGTCAACGAGCGTCACCGCCACCGTTACGAAGTCAATAACGTTTACGTGCCACGCCTCGAAAAGGCGGGACTGGTGATCAGTGCGCGTACGCCGACTGAAAATCTCCCTGAAATCATGGAGTTACCTAATCACCCCTGGTTTGTTGGTGTGCAGTTCCATCCGGAATTCACCTCCACGCCAAGAGATGGTCACCCTTTGTTTACAAGCTACATCAACGCTGCGCTGGCCCATCAGACCCAGCGCAAGGAACGCGAATGAAGCTGTGCGGATTCGACATTGGCTTGGATCAGCCTTTCTTTCTGATCGCCGGACCCTGCGTCATCGAGTCGCGTCAGATGGCGTTTGACACGGCAGGTCAGCTGGTCGAAATCACGGCAGCTCTTGGTATCCCGTTCATTTATAAAAGTTCGTTCGACAAAGCCAATCGGAGCTCGGGTGCGTCTTACCGAGGGCCTGGCATGGACGAGGGCTTGCAGATTCTCGCGGATGTTCGCGCCGCGCTGAATGTTCCCGTGCTGACCGATGTCCACGACAAGGATCAGGTCAAGGCGGTTGCCGCGGTAGTGGACGTACTCCAAACCCCAGCGTTTCTTTGTCGCCAGACAGACTTTATCGAAGCGTGTGCGGCAAGCGGCAAGCCTGTCAACATCAAGAAGGGCCAGTTTTTAGCGCCCCATGACATGTTGCAGGTCGTGAACAAGGCGCGCAATGCGGCTCGACAGGCAGGCGTTCCTGAGGACATCATGGTCTGCGAGCGCGGTGTTTCTTTTGGTTATAACAATCTGGTTTCCGACATGCGCGCACTTGCGATCATGCGAGAAACCTCTTGCCCGGTCGTATTTGATGCGACGCATTCAGTACAACTTCCGGGCGGACAGGGCACCTCCTCTGGTGGACAGCGAGAGTTTGTTCCCGTATTGGCGCGCGCAGCGGTGGCCGCCGGAATATCGGGTCTCTTTATGGAGACACACCCCGATCCCTCCAAGGCGCTTTCCGATGGCCCGAACGCTGTGCCGCTCGGTCAGATGAAGAACTTGCTGACGACTTTAATCGAGCTCGATCGTGTCGTAAAGAAGCACGGTTTTCTCGAAACACGTTTTGTTTAACGGAATTTTTATTTTTCAGGAAAGACAGACATGAGTGCAATCGTAGACATCATCGGTCGTGAAATTCTCGACTCACGTGGTAACCCGACAGTCGAATGTGATGTGTTGCTTGAATCGGGTGCGATGGGTCGCGCCGCCGTACCGTCTGGCGCCTCGACGGGCAGCCGCGAAGCGATCGAATTGCGCGATGGTGATAAATCCCGATATCTCGGCAAAGGAGTCTTGCGCGCTGTTGAAAACCTCAATACCGAGATCTCTGAGGCCTTGATGGGCCTGGATGCCCAAGAGCAAACTTTCCTGGATCGCACCTTGATCGAGCTCGATGGCACCGAGGACAAATCGCGCCTTGGCGCCAATGCCATGTTGGCGGCCAGTATGGCTGTCGCGCGTGCGGCTGCCGATGAGTCCGGCTTGTCACTCTATCGTTATTTTGGCGGGAGTGGCCCGATGAGCATGCCCGTGCCGATGATGAACGTGATCAACGGTGGCGCGCATGCCAACAACACGCTTGATATGCAAGAGTTGATGATTTTGCCGATCGGCGCGACCAGCTTTCGCGAAGCCTTGCGGATGGGCGCGGAAACTTTCCACGCACTGAAGAAAATCATCAATGACCAAGGTATGTCGACCGCTGTGGGTGACGAGGGTGGTTTTGCACCGAACGTCGCGAATCACGAGGCCGCGATCCAGTTGATTTTGCGTGCGATTGAAAATGCGGGTTACGAGCCTGGTACGCAGATCGCCCTGGGCCTGGACTGTGCGGCTTCGGAATTTTATCGCGATGGTAAGTACACGTTGCACGGAGAGGGAGGTGTGTCCCTGTCCTCGGAGGCGTTGACCGATCTGTTGTCGACCTGGTGTGACAAGTATCCGATCATTTCGATCGAAGACGGTATGGCAGAAAACGACTGGGCGGGCTGGAAGCATTTGACCGAGAGACTGGGTCGCAAGGTTCAGCTGGTGGGGGATGATTTGTTTGTCACGAACACCAAGATCCTCAAGCAGGGTATCGATCAGGGCATCGCCAATTCGATTTTGATCAAAATCAATCAGATCGGCACCTTGACCGAGACCTTCGCGGCGATTGAAATGGCCAAGCGTTTTGGTTACACCGCTGTCGTGTCCCACCGCTCTGGTGAAACCGAAGACTCGACGATTGCCGATATCGCCGTGGCGACCAACGCCATGCAAATCAAGACTGGTTCCTTGTCACGCTCAGATCGCATGGCAAAATACAATCAGTTGTTGCGTATCGAGGAAGAGCTCGCTGAAGTCGCGACCTATCCCGGTCGCGATGCCTTTTATAACTTGCGCTAAATCGACCCGCTGGAACGACCTCGGTCGTTCCAGTTGAACAAGGTGTTATGCGTCTGCTACTGATTGTGATGGTTGCGCTAGTCGGTCTGATCCAGTATCCGTTGTGGATGGGTCGGGGTGGCTGGTTTTCCGTTTGGGATATGCAGGCGCAGGTCGTCGATCAGCGTATGATCAACGAGGGTCTGACCGCGCGTAACGTCGCGCTGGCCGCCGAAGTGGAAGACCTTCGCTCAGGTACCGAGGCCTCGGAAGAGCGCGCGCGCAGCGAATTGGGCATGATGCGTCAGGGCGAGGTTTTTGTCCAAATTTTGCCTCCTGGCGTCAAACCGCCCGAGCTCAAGTCAAATGCTAAACCAGGTACGGCCGCCAAGCCCGGGATTGCAGTCAAACCTGTCACTCCCCCCGCCAAACCGGCGACTCCTCAACCTCCCGCCACCAAGCCTGCCACTCGCTAAGTACTGAGGTCTGCCCTCAGCCCGGCTTCATCCGCTCAACCCAGATCAACTCGGATCCAGGCTGCGTTGCCGGAGTACGCGATGTTCGATCACGATCGGGATGAGCCCCAGCGCCCAAGCGCGTTGTTCGAGGTGTTGTCCAGGGTTTTGTTTTTTCTGCAGGCTTGAGCTGATACCCGATAGTGCTTTGAGCAATGTTCTCAACCAGTCCTGCATCGGCGCATGTAAATATGTCATCTTCAGATGAATGATGTCGGCGGGGCCGGGTAGTCTGACTGCCTCCCAAAGCGGCAAACCAAATCTTTTTGCAAACTCGTCACGGGCCGCATCGCGCCGTGCCAGTGGAGAGTGAAATCGTCCTGCCGGCACGAACAATATTGTCAGCGCATCGCGTAACGCAGGTTGCCAGATATGTGGGGCGCCTTGATGCACTGCAGCCACCCGAGCAGTCTCCTGCAAAGAAAGTGTGAGCAATTGCCGAATCTGATAGCCGCGTGCAAGTTCGATACACAGGCTTGCGATCAGGATGACAGGGAGCAGGGCAAGAAGTGTTTCGGCCATGGTCCCCCCAAGCTGTTTGAATAATCTTTGTTCGTGTAGGGGACTGGTTTGTCGCAGTGGGTGCACCGAAGGACCTCCGTCATCGTGATGCGTTAAAAAAGTGTCCAAAGTGTGGTGTTCTGGGTACGCGATGTCGATTCGGACGAGCGCCCATGGATAGTGGCAGGTTAAAATCTATCAACTTTCACAAGGATCGGATATGACCTCGTCAGCAGCTGCTTTTCCCTACTTTCCCGGTATACGTTTGCTCCACTCGCCAGGTCCCTCCAATGTGCCCAAAGCGGTTCTGGATGCGATGACCAAGCAACCCATGGACATGGGTGATCCGAGAGTCGATGCCTGCGTAGACGCTTGCGAGGCGGGATTGAAAAAGTTGTTGAATACGCAGGCTGCAGATGTGTTTTTTTACGCTGCGAACGGTCATGGCGTATGGGAGGCGATGATCGTCAATCTGCTGGCACCCGGACAAAAGGTGCTGATACCCGGCACCGGTCACTTTTCCGAATCCTGGGCCATCATGGCCGAGGCGATGGGGGCGATCGTGATCCGCACGCCCTATCATGAAGGCTATCCTATCGATCTGGATTCCGTGGCTGAGGTTTTACGCGCGGATACCAAACATGAAATCGTGGCAGTCTTCGCGGTTCACACGGATACGGCCAGCAGCACCACGAGTGATGTGCCCGCGCTCCGGGCTTGTATTGACGCGACCGGTCATCCAGCATTGTTTGTGGTGGACGTGGTGGCTTCATTAGGGGCGATCCCCTTCGAGATGGACAAGTGGGGTGTCAACGCCGTGATCGGCGCCTCGCAAAAAGGACTCATGGTCCCTCCAGGCGTGGGTTTTTGCGTCGCTGATGCGCGCGCCATGAAGGTTTGCGAAAACAATCCTGCGCCGCGTTTTTATTGGGATTGGTTGCGTCGTCGCAAAGGTCCTTCTTACAGTCGTTTTTGCGGCACAGCCCCTCAAAATCTGTTGTTTGGCATGGAAGCCGCATTCGAGCTTCTCGACCGCGAGGGTGTCGATCAAGTGCATGCGCGGCATCGCATGCTCGCGGGAGCTGTTCGTGCCGCTGTGCAATCCTGGTCCGAAGCGGGAAATCTCGATTTTCTGTGCAAAATCCCTGAGGCACGCTCTGATTCTGTGACCGCTATTCTGGTCAAGCCCGGCGTAGATCCAGAGCTCATCCGCAAAACTGCGCGTGAAAAATACCAGGTCATGATCGCAGGCGGGCTCGGGCCTTTCGCAGGTCGGGTCTTCAGGATCGGACATCTAGGTGATCTCAATCCAGCCATGATTCTTGGCTGTCTGGCAGGAGTAGAAGCCGCGATGCAGTCGCTGGGTATCGAGGTAGGCGATCGGGGAGTGCGTCGTGCAGTGGAGTTTCTCTCAACGGCTTCGCGCTAACCATGTCATGGGCGCGCGCATGTTTGTGGTTGTTGTTGACAGCCCTATGCATGAGCGCGCATGCAAAACCTGAACAGGATCTGATTCTAGAGCGTGCGGTCTTTGTCGAGCCTGCGCCCGGTGCGCTGACGATCGACCAGGCGGTTACTCAAGAATACAAACCCTTTGGTACGGTTCTGAATCGGGGCTTTACGCCGACGATCCGCTGGATCAGGGTGCTTGTTCAGGCACCCAGCCAAGGGTCCGAACAAGTGATTCTGCGCGTCGGGCCTCACTACATTGGGGAGATCCAGCTTTTCGAAAAAACAAATGGCGGATGGACCAGTCGCTTTGCCGGAGACAGGTTTCCTGCCAGCCAAAATAGTTGTGTAGACAGTCAGTATTGTTTTCCCATCACGATCCGCGCAGGGGTTGATAATTATTTCTACCTGCGGATCGACACGATCAATGGTTTTTTCCTGACGACCCGGGCCATGCTGCCTGGGGATCTGTCTGAGCTCATCGTGAGCCAGCAAAGGATGTTCGGACTTGAGTCTGGCGTCATTCTCGCTATTTCTCTTTGGGCGCTGCTGGTTTATATCCGCACTCGCCATAAACTCGTCGGCGTGTTCTTTTTATCCGAGATTGTCACACTTTTATTTTCGGTTTCGACTTCAGGGCTGCTGGCAGAGCTTTACTTTGAAAATCATGTCTGGTTGGATAACCTGAGCTTCAACACTCTGTATGTGTTTCGCCTCATGTTCTCTTTGATCGTGATGCATGAGTTCTTGCGACATTATGGCCCACCTCGCTGGTATAGCCTGTACATCAAAGGGGCGCTGGCCGTGCTTTGTGTGCAGTTGTTTGCCCTGAAAATGGATTACCTGACGCTCACTGCGCTGAATTTCAATTTTCTGCTGATCTCTTCCATGCCGTTGATTTTGTTGCTGGCGTTGCCTTGGTGTCGTCTCATGCCAGCGACACACAAACGTCTGATTGCTGTAGGCGCCACTCTCATGGCGGGACTCCTTTGGGTGGATATTTTGCCCGTACTCGGATGGGTTCGCCCAGATATCGTGAGCTCTCCGGGCAATTGGGGAGGACTGGTCGTCGCGATAGTACTTTCTATCATGGTGGTTAGTGATATCACGCACCGACGCGTGATTTACGATCGTGAAATGCAGGAGTTGCAATTCATGCGTGCCCGCAATTTGGTCGAGACGGAGCAAATCAAAGATCGCAGTATGTTGATCGACATGTTGACGCACGAGTTGAAAAATCCCCTGGCGACCATGAGGATGGCGGCAGGTTCTCTGCGTAGAAGTTTGCAGAAACAGGCAAGCGAACAGTCCGCAGACTCTGCCGAGCGCATCGACAGTATGATTCAAGCCATCAATAATATGAATACTGTGATTGAGCGTTGCGTCCAGGTGGATCAGCTCGACCAGAAGGGGTTCTCTCCAAGGTTTGAAGATGTTGATGTGACTGAAGTCGCGCGGGTGATTATTGCAAACCAGTCTGAAGGCGAACGCATTGTGATGCATGCGCAGACTGCGCCAACTAAAATGCGGACTGATCCTAATTTGTTCGCGATCATTCTCAGTAACTTGCTGGACAACGCAGTGAAGTATTCTCAGCCTGAGAGTAGGATCGTACTTGAGCTCGTTGACTATCCTTCGACAGGGGAGTCCCAGTCGAGTTTCATCGTGCGAGTGTCCAACATGGTGATGGAAAATAGTGCGCCTGACCCAGAGAATGTGTTTAATCGGTATTACCGAGGCCCTTATGCGCACGAAAAATCAGGCACTGGTTTAGGTTTGTATCTGGTTAAATCTTTGTGCAAAATACTGGGTGGTTCGATCCGCTTCGAACACAAGGATGGTCAAGTGCAATTTACCGTTGAGCTAAAGCGATGAGTCAAAATATTCCGGGCGCGCCACTCGTTCCAGGACTGGAGGCTTCAGGCGAGGAGGGCGTGAACTTGTTCACGATGGCTCCCATGCGCGTTGCGCTCGTCGAGGATGATCCTCTTTTGCGAAAGGAAATTCACTACCACCTCAAGCAACAGGGCTTTCTGGTATTTGCCGTCAATAGTGGACGTTCGCTGGATGATTTATTGATCACTGAGCCTATTGACGCGCTCGTACTTGATCTGAGCTTGCCAGGCGAGGATGGTATTTCGATCGCCCGACGCATGCGGGTCAGCATCCCTAGCATCGGCATCATCATGCTGACTGCGCGTGCCGCGATTCCCGACCGGCTCAAGGGTTATGACGCAGGAGCCGATATCTATTTGAGTAAACCGGTTGCGCCAGAGGAGCTGACTGCAGCCTTGATGAGTATGTACCGCCGTTCGCGTTTGATGAATAAAGTAGCGGTGAGTTGGGTGATCAGTTTGCAGGATCGTTCGATCGTCAGTCCCTATTCGGACGAAAAGGCTTTTTTGACGAATAGCGAGAAGACGCTGCTGGTCGGTTTGACACAAGCTTCGCAATATCTGCTTGAAACAGAAGTGATTTGTGAAATGTTGAGTCAACGCCCCGATGTGGATGATATCGGCAAACGTGCGCTTGAGAGCCTGGTGAGTCGCTTACGCAAAAAACTCTCAGCACTATCGCCAGAGGGTGCCGAGCCAGCACTGAAGGCGGTTTGGGGGGTTGGCTATCAGCTTTGTATCCCGATCGAAATTCGACCCTAGGGATAGATACAAGGTCTTGCTAGTGGATGGATTTGCCTGGACCTGGCGCGAGGGGTTGAAACAGCATGGCTGAGTCCACTCCGTCGAAAAGGTAAGGTTGACCGCAAAATTCGCAAGCCACTTCGATTTTGCCCTGGGTCTCCAGGATGTCCTGAACTTCGGCGCGCCCCAACATTTTGAGCATGTCCGCGACACGCTCTCGCGTGCAGGAACATTGCCAGGTGATGGGTCGTGCGTCAAAAGCCAAAAGTGTTTCTTCCCAAAATAGTCTGTGCAACAGAGTGTCCTGAGTAATCTCCAGCATCTCCTTTTGGGTCAGTGTCTCTGCCAGGCGCTGAGTCCGTTGCCATGTTTCATCCGCACTCAAGACCTCGGCTTGCTGGTTGCCTCCCTGAAGAGGCAAACGCTGCAATAAAAAGCCTGTGCAGCGCTCAGCGTCGGCGGCGAGCCAAATCCGCGTCTCCAATTGCTCTGATCGCAACATGTATTGCTCAAGCGCTTCGGCGATCGAATCACCTTCGAGGGGAACGATGCCTTGATAGGCCTGTCGACCAGGCGTGTTTTTTGGCGGGTCGAGCACGACAATGAATTTAGCGGTTCCACCTGGATTCAAAAGAGACTGTATGTCCCGTTGAATCGGCAGGGGGCGGTCGCGCATTTTGACGGTGGCGCGGATGCTCATGTCGGCGCGACACTCCACCACCATCAGGGCGATCGCGCCATCACCCTGCAGCTGGAGCAAAAGTGAACCATCGAACTTCAGTGTGGCAGCCAGTAGTGTGGAGGCGGCCACGAGTTCGCCCAACAACGCTGCCACACTGGGTGGGTAGCTGTGATGGGCTTGAGCCGCCTGCCATGTCTGATGCATGTCAACAGATTCGATACGAACGCTGCGGTCTTCGGAGAGGTATTTCTTCAGTTGATCTGACATACGGGCCGGTAAAGAGGTCTCAGCCTAGGCGCTTGAGTTGTTGGCGATACATTTGACCGCGGGCAGCATAGTGTTCAATGTTGTGTCGAATTTGAGCGATTTCTTCTTCGCCGAGGGTGCGAACGATTTTGCCGACACCAATCACGAGACTGCCATCTGGAATTTCGCGGCCCTCTGGAACGATAGCACCTGCGCCGATGAGACAGTTGCGACCGATACGTGCACGGTTCAGGACAATAGCCTGCATTCCCACGAGCGATCCTGTGCCAATCGTACAGCCGTGCAACATCGCCTGATGGCCGACAGTCACGTACTCCGCGATGGTGAGTGGGGCATCTTCGTCGGAGTGCAGGACGCTACCCTCTTGAACGTTGCTGTGGTGTCCGATGTCGATCAGCGTGTTGTCACCCCGAATGCTCACATTGGCCCAGATACTTGCTTGGGCACCAATCACTACATCGCCGATGATATCGGCGGAGTCAAAGATGAAAGCACTGGGGTCAATACGGGGAATCCGGTCGCCGAGCTGATAAATCGCCATGTTGTTCAACATCCATGAGAGCGTTGAGGAATGGCGTGATTTTACTCTGTTAGCGATCGGACCTCAGTTGTTGGTGGAGGTGAAGCTGGTTGCAGAGGTGCCTGGGGTGGTGCCGGTTGTGGTGCTGGCGATGATGCTGCCGATTGTGCTGCCGATGGTGTTGCTAGTGGGGAAGCCTTGGGCTTGGCTGCCTGACGACTTTTCTTCCCTGCATGCCACACAAACCCGTCAGCATCGATCCGTGCAAGTTCTCCCGTACGCCACCAGCCGTTCGTATCGGGGAAGTTTGCCGTGGCATCCGGACGCCACTCTCGCAAAGGCATAGCGGGATCTTCGTGGCCATGGCGATCATGCCGATTGACTGCGAGCTCACCGATTTCTTCGGGATTGGCGGGTGTTCCGTCCTCGTTCAGCACGGCGATGCGATGCCCGGGGTGGCTGCGCCCCAGACTGCCAGCGCGACCTTGCCACTTGTGGTGACTGTCACCAATGATTCCCGGCATTTCAGTGGCCCCGAAAAGCTGATTGGGGCGCACGCCAAAATGATGCTCGCACCAGTGCGCATGCGTTTCGTCTAACGCCTCGTCCATGATGGCGATACTGCGTAATTTTGGCGACGGTAAAACAGACTCTGGCGGTGCACTGATTTTGAGTTGACGGATCACGGTACTTGGCGCGAGTGCATGCGTGACGTGATAGCGTCCGAGCAGATGGTGTGCCTGACCAGGCGTGGTGGCTCCACGCACGCCCAGCATGGAACGACCAAAATAAAGGGTGGGCAAAACGCCGCATAAAAGACCAGAAGCATGCGCCCAGTCCAGCGGGGTCCAGAACACTTCCGCGTTCTGCGGGAACCAGTTTTGCGCGGCGACAAAGCCCGGCAGGGCACCAATCAGCGCGCGATGCGGCAAGAGCACGCCCCTGGCGGGGTGGCTCGTATCTGAACTGTAAAGTAATAGTGCCGGATCTTCAGACCGAGTCGTGACGGGTTTGAACTGCTCGGGCTGCCGGATCATGAGGCTGCGCCAAGGCAGCAAACGATTGTCCTCGACCCCCACACCAATGACTTGGGTGAGCTTGGAACAGCGGGACAAAATGCTCAGCAGGTTGGAAGCAGCTTCTGTGCCAACAATCGCAACGCGCGTCTCTGAGTCGCGCAAGCGGAACTCAAGGGCTTTTGGGGCGAGGTTTGTCGCAAGTGGCATGGCGACAGCGCCAACGCTGTAAGCCCCAAGTTGCGCGATGACCGCTTCAGCGCTTTGTCCGAGAATGGTTGCCACCCGATCTCCAGGTTTGACTCCCATGCGGGTGAGTGCGTTGGCAAACTGGTTTGTTGCAGCGCCCAGACGCTCAAAGGTCCAGATATCTCGATGACCTGCCGCATCTTCGAAAAATAGTGCAATACGACGCGCATCAGCCGAGCTTTTTGCCCAACGATGACAGCATTCCTCTCCAATATTGAAATTGGTTGGCACTAGCCAGTGGAAAGATTCACTGAGTGAAACGTATTGGTCCAACATGCCTGAGCGGGTGGGTGATCTATGCAATGCCCGCTAGCATGGCTCACCCAAGCAATTGGCGCAACAGCCACATGCATCGAGATGACTAATCTAAGGGTTTTTACTAGTCTGAATCGTGGCTTGTGAGGCGGGTTTTGGCGCGGTTTGAACGTTCACCAGGCGGGTGCCTGCCATCAAATCATGCAGAAACTGCTGTTGAGCCGTAAACCACGTTGGAATAAAGACCAGAAAAGGAGCCGCGACGATCAGCATCAGCATGGCATTCCAGCCTGATAACTGCGCGCCCGCCCAAACCAGACTCGCACCGAGCAGGGGCAAGATCCACATGTAGACATATCGCAAGAGCAGACGCCAGGTCTTGGCGGGGCGTCCATCTGTGCCCATTACCCTGATATGCCAAGCTTTCATGGGGAGGGTTTGGCCGCTACGGCGCCAGCAAATCAGAAAATAAGCACCGATCGCGATAAAGAGCCAGACCTGACGACCGCCGCGCAGCATCAAGGCATGACGGCTTTGCGTAAGCGTATCGAAGAGGTAGCCGGCCAAAAAAACAACCGCGAAAAGAAGAACTCCCTCGTACATCATCGAGGCAAATCTTCTCAATCGCGGCGGCGCTGGCGCGTTTGTCAGCGAAGTTATTGGCTGAGAGGCCTGTTTCGAGGCCTGCGCGTCAGGTGGTAAAACAGTGCGGGGTTTCATGGAACGTATTATCCCGCACTTTTGAGGGTGATCCCGCGCACCCTCGGGGCTTTCTTAGACCATATCGCGGGCGTTGGTATGGGCGCGAGCCGAAGCGGTAAAAGAGGCGATACCGTGCACGAATTTGCTGACGGCGCGCAGTGGGCGGAAGCGGAACTGATTTTCCATGGCCTTGGCAAGCAAGTCGCGCTCAAGGGTGTCAGTCAGGCGGTTAGAAGTATTGTGGTTCATGATGATTTCCAGTGTTTGTTAGGGATAACCCTATTATTAGGGAAAACCCGAAACTAAGCAAACATTTTTAAGGGATAACCCTTAAAAGATTCTGGAAACGGTAAAACCTAGTCCTTTCGTTGTGTCGCAGCAACATTTCTGTAGCTGCTCTCCACCAGTTCAAAGTTGAATAACCTGCAATCCAGTGCACCATTAAAGATCGGCGTACGCCTGTTTGCCTTGAGTCGAAGGTGTTTGGGCAGGTCCAGATCCGAAGTAATGACATTGACTTGCCAGCCCGCAAACTCTCGCTTGAGGTTGGCGGACCATTCCCGCCAAAACTCAAGATCTTCCTCGTCGAGACGCTCGCCATAGGGCGGATTCGTCAAAATCCAACCTGTCGGAGCAGGCGCGACCGCATCGCGCGCGTCACCCAATTCAAACTGAATGGTGTCCTCGGTCAGAAACGCGCGTTCGGCGTTGCGTTGCGCGGCTTCGATGGCTTCGGGATTGGCATCGATTCCCACGAGGGGAGCTTCGAGTTCGGGCAAGATTCGGCTGCGAGCATCTTCTTTGAGATCTTCCCAGTGACGTGGCTGATGGTCCCTGAGTCGTTCGAAGCCAAAAGGACGCGTGATTCCGGGGGGCACACCCAAAGCGATCCAAGCTGCTTCGATCAGGATGGTACCGCTGCCGCAAAAAGGGTCTAGCAATGCTGCCTGTGGATCCCAGCCTGAGAGGGCTAATAGACCCGCTGCCAGGTTTTCCCGCAGAGGCGCATCGCCTTTGTCCAGACGCCAACCGCGTTTGAATAACGACTCGCCCGAGGTATCGAGGTACATCGTGGCGGTGTCTTGAGATAAAAATAGATGGACGCGTGCGTCAGGGCGGACAGTGTCGATGGACGGGCGCTCGCCTTCGAGATCCCTCAGGCGGTCACAAATGCCGTCTTTCGCACGCAAGTTGCAGTACTGAAGGCTTTGCATCGGGCTTTTGATGGCGGACGTATCGACACGCAACGTGTGTTCAGCGCCAAACCAGCGTTCCCAACCGATACTTTGAGCCAGCTCGAGAATATCGTCTTCGTGCTGGACAGGCGCCTGGCCGACGCGCACCAAAATACGCGTGGCTAATCTTGAGTAAAGATTGGCGCGCTGAATGCCCCACCAGTCTGCGACAAAATGACAACCTGCGCGCGTTGTTTGCACTTGTTCATAACCAAGCGCGCTGAGCTCAGCGCCCAGAGCCTCTTCGAGTCCAAGCGGGCAGGGCGCGAAAATCTGAAAAATTTCAGTCGTTGGACTCACAATCGTGCTGCGAGCCGTGACTGGTTCCTGAGGCAAGGCTTTGGGGTTCGAGCTGCGTGGTGTACGTTCAGATAATGGTCGCGCGCGTTCTCCGGGATCTCTGAACTCGTTTGGCCCGCTTCGCAAAGCCGCGCTGCGATTCGAGCCCCTCGACGACGAATGGCGTGGCACAGTGTTTCTGGGTTCGAAATCCCGATCTGCAGACCTGGGGGTCTTTCGCTCGGAGGTTTTTGAAGGAGCCTCGCCCTTGATGCGCGCAGTTTTGTCTTTGGCGATTTTTTGTTGAGCGACCTGGCGTGCGCGGGCACCAATACGGACGCGTGGTCGATCGCTTGGCGCTTCAGAGGATGTCTCAACACCTTTTTTAAGGGTGAGGGTCTTGCGAGTAGTGTCCTGGTCAGACATGGAGTCTCATTAAAAAGGCTTGATGACGACAAACGCCGTCGCAGCGGTCAGTATCAGAACTGGCGCTTCATTGAACCATCGGTAAAAAACGTGCGAATGACGATTCGCACCCTGTTCGAATTTGCGCAGCAACACGCCGCAGCTATAGTGATATCCAAGTGCGGCTAAGACCAGCACAAGCTTGGCATGCATCCAGCCGTTGCCGGGTCCCAGTCCAATCCCAAATCCCAGATACAGCCAGATCCCCAACAGCACTGCGGGCACAGCAAGAATCGTCATGAATCGATAGAGTCGTTTGGCCATGCCATCCAGAACGGCGAGTATCGCTGGATCGGATTGCTGCGCCATGTTGACGAAAATGCGGGGCAAATAAAACAAACCCGCAAACCAGGAAGCGATCAGTACGATATGAAGTGTTTTGACCCAGAGCATCAGCATGTTGGTGTTATCCGCGTGTTTGACCGTCTCCATGCAGTACCCACTTGAGCGTGGTGAGTCCTTCGAGTCCGACAGGACCGCGTGCATGAAGACGATTCGTTGATATGCCAATTTCGGCACCCAGACCGTACTCGAAACCATCTGCGAAGCAGGTGGGCAAATTGACATAAACCGAACTTGAATCGACCTCGCGCTGAAACTGCTGTGCGCGAGAGATATTGGTGGTGACGATAGACTCGGTATGCCCGGAACCCCATCGTTCGATGTGTTCAATGGCTTGAGCGATTGAATCCACAATACGAATGGCCAAAATCGGACCAAGATATTCGGTGGCCCAGTCCTCATCTGTCGCGGCCAGCGCCTGAGTTACGAGCGCTTGTGTGCCTGCACACCCCCTCAGTTCTACTCCGTGGGAGATGAATCTGCGCGCGAGTTCTGGAAGCAAGGTGGTGGCGACGGCTTGGTGCACCAGAAGTGTTTCCATCGCGCCACAGACGCCGTATCGATATGTTTTGGCGTTAAAAGCGATGTCGGAAGCTTTTTTCAAGTCTGCGAATTCGTCCACGTACACATGGCAGTTTCCATCGAGGTGCTTGATCATGGGAACGCGCGCTTCCTCGGCCAGTCGTTTAATCAGACTTTTGCCACCGCGTGGGATGATGACATCGACGTAGTCAGTCATCGTAATCAGTGCGCCGACAGCGGCACGGTCAGGGGTGTCGATCACTTGAACGGCCAGCTCAGGCAGGCCTGCGATTTGAAGTCCGTGGCGGACAATTTTGCCGAGCGCCAGATTGGAGTGCAGGGCTTCGCTGCCGCCTCGCAAGATTGCCGCATTGCCAGACTTCAGACAAAGAGCGGCCGCATCGATCGTGACGTTAGGCCTGGACTCATAAATAATCCCGATCACACCGAGTGGCACACGCATCTGTGCGACTTGCATGCCATTCGGTCTGATTTTGGTGGCAGTCAGTTCGCCTACTGGATCGGGCATCGCCGCGATTTGACGCAGGCCTTCGATCATCAGGTCAATGCTGCGATCCGAGAGGGTCAGTCTGTCAAGCAACGCGGCTTCGAGTGAACGGTTTTGTGCGGCTTGGACATCAAGAAGGTTGGCTGCTTTGAGTGCCGCGCGCTGCGAGGTTAGCGCGTCAGCCATCGCATTGAGCGCATGGGCTTTTTGCGCGCTGCTCGCTCGCATCATCAGGCGCGAGGCTTGGCGTGCCTGTCGTCCTGTTTGCTCAATCGCGTCAAGAATAGTGTTGTTCATAGAGTTAAGTCGGTTTAAAGGCGATGCGCATCGCAAGACGATTCATTTCTTCCCAGGGGTCGTGCAAGCGTCCGGAAACATGCAGGCCCTTGATCAGGCGATCGACTTCATGGGCATGCTGGACCGCGGCAGGCCAGCTGCGCGGTGATACACGTGATAACGCTTTTCTCACCAGCGGCTCTCGCGATCCGAAAACACGATGTGAGCGTAGCACGCTAGACAAATCCTGTCCGCCAGTCACAGCCTCTGAAATCCGCGCGAGTGTCCGTATTTCCTCACCAACTGCCCAGAGCACCAGCGGCAAAGCTTCACCCTCCGCTTTGAGTCCATCCATGATGCGAATCATTCGGGGAACATCTCCCGCGAGCATGGCGTCGCGCAAACCAAAGACGTCGTAGCGCGCGACATTCATGACGGATTGTTCGATGTCTTGAGCCTGGAGTTTGCCTGGCTCGAACAGCAAGCCTAACTTGAGGATTTCCTGGTGGGCCGCTAAAAGGTTGCCCTCGACTTTGTCGGCCAGCCATTGCAATGTTTCGGCATCAGTCTCCTGGGATTGCCGCGCGAGTCGCTCTGCGATCCAGCGAGGCAGCTGATGTCGTTCAACGCTGGGAATGTCGATGAATTTGCCTGAAGACTGCAGGGCGCTGGCCCATTTGCCTTCGCGTGTGGCTTTGTCGAGTCTGGGAAGCGAGACAATCGTCAGGACATCCTCGGCGAATTGTCCGGCACAGCGTTTGGCTAAGGCGATGAGTGCATCCGCCCCGGTTTTGCCGGGTTTGCCTGTGGGTAGTGAAATTTCAACAAGCTGTTTGTCACCAAATAGCGATCCACTCTGGCTAGCCATTCCCAATGCGCTCCAGTCGCTGCGCGCATCCATCAAAAACGCATTGCGCTCCAGAAAACCAGCTCCACGGGCGATTCCACGCAAGGCGTCTGTGGCTTCGATCGTCAGTAGCGGATCGTCACCCGTGATCACGTACAAAGCCGCCAGGCTTGCACCTGGTCGGCTGAGTTCATTGATCAGGCGCTGTGCATCCACTAAGTGACCTGCTTTTAGCCGCCCGGATTAACCGGAATCGGAATCGGGGTGAGGGAAGGATTTTGCCAAGGGCTAGGAATGACGCTCGGCGCTTGAACAGGCACTGCCACATCAATGTTTTCCTGTTCAGCAGTTGTCAAAGCATTCAGTGCATCCCAGCGCTGTTTAATATCGGGTGCTGTCAGTCGTCGCATCATGCGTGCGACCAGACTTTTCTGCATGTCTTTGAATAATGTGGCGGCTTCTCCTTCTTTCGCCTGAACGACACGTTCATCAAAAGGCATGGAGCGAGCGGCGGACAAGGTAGTATCAGGAAGGATGATTTGATTTTTGGCATTGACCAGACGGAAGGTATAAACCAACGTCAGCTCGAACTCCTCGGGCTTGCCCTGCGCGTTCAGAGAGACGATGCGCGAATTACGCACATCGGAAACTTGCTCCAGTCGGGCTTGAGGAATGTTTTTTGGATCGATAACCGGTATTTCATCAGAGGCGATATCCTTGGTTACAGAAGGCTCAATGATCACGGTGTTCGGCGATGCCGCTCGGATGGCCCGCCGGACATCCGCACCAAACTGAGAGTTTTGGGGAATGGTGACGGCGAGCGAATCAAAGGGCATGGGTGTGACGCCTTGCATTTTGAAGCCGCAGCCTGTCAGTAACACGCCTATCAGCCCCAGCACTAGCAAACGCACACGCACGAATGACTGATTCATTGAGATTTTCCGTTATCCAACAACGTTGACGAGTTTGCCAGGCACCACGATGACACGTTTTGGAGGACGCCCCTCCAGATTGCGCGCAACAGCCTCGTGGTTAGTAGCAAGCTGTTCGATCTGTTCGCGTGTCGCTTCGCGGGCAACACTCAGACTGCCGCGAAGTTTGCCGTTGACTTGCAAGACCAATTCGACCTCGTCAGTGATGAGTGCGGACTCATCAACTGTCGGCCAAGGTGCGTCCAACAGATCTCCATAGGGCTTGTCATAGCCGAGTTCTGCCCACAGTTGCCACGTGATGTGCGGGACGACCGGGTAAAGGACTCTGAGCAAAATACCGATTGTCTCAGCCGTCGCGCCTTGTGCAAATTTCGAGTCGCCAAGCTGAGCGTCGTCAATGGCGTTGAGCATTTTCATGCAAGCCGACACCACGGTGTTGTACTGAATTCGCTGATAGTCGTAATCCGCTTGCTTAAGCAATGCGTGAATCTCGAAACGCAGTTGCTTGACCTCTTTAGGCGCATCGGTCCAGTCTGAAATCTTTGCTTTCAAGCCTGCTTCGACGAGGTCCTTTTTTTGCACGCATAACGACCACAGCCTGCGTAAAAAGCGGTTGGAGCCCTCAACGCCGGAGTCCGACCATTCGAGCGTTTGCTCGGGCGGGCTCGTGAACATGACAAAAAGGCGAGCAGTATCAGCACCCTGGGTGTCGATTAGCGATTGGGGGTCGACACCATTGTTTTTCGACTTGGACATCGTACCGACACCACCGTAGGTGATTTCGCGTCCATCGCTTTTGAGCCGGGCACCCGTGATGGCGCCTTTGGCGTCATACGTGTTTTCAACTTCTTCAGGCCAGAAATACTCGATCCCGCCTTTGACATTTTTGGCAGAGTAGATGTGATTCAGGACCATGCCCTGGCAAAGCAGTTTGGTAAAGGGCTCGTCGAACTTGACTAGGCCCAGATCGCGCATCACGCGAGTCCAGAAGCGGGCATACAGCAAGTGCATGACTGCGTGCTCGATCCCACCGATGTACTGATCCATCGGCATCCAGTAGTCGTTGCGCGCATCGACCATAGCTTGGTCGTTACCGGGGGAGGTGTAGCGCATGAAATACCAGGACGAGTCGACAAAGGTATCCATTGTGTCGGTTTCACGTCGCGCATCTTTGCCACAGCTTGGACACTTGCACTGCAAAAAGGCAGCGTGTTTGGCAAGCGGGTTACCGCTGCCGTCAGGAATCAAATCTTCGGGCAAGACGACAGGCAGGTCTTTTTCTGGCACTGGGACCGCGCCGCATGCATCGCAGTGGATGATCGGGATGGGAGTGCCCCAATAGCGCTGGCGTGAGATGCCCCAGTCGCGCAGACGCCATGTAGTCTGACGCTTACCCAGACCGAGAGATTCCAATTCAGTGGCAATGGCTTCGATGGCTTGTGTGAAGCTCAAGCCATCGTATTTGCCAGATTGAATCAAACGGCCCGTTTGCTTGTCGGCATATGATTCGTGCCAGACCTTGTCATCGAAGGGTTTGTCCCCGACTTGAACGACTTGTTTAATGGCAATGCCATATTTGTTGGCAAAGGCAAAGTCGCGTTCGTCATGCGCAGGTACGCCCATGACCGCACCATCACCATAGCTCATCAAGACGTAGTTGCCGACCCACACAGGGATGGCTTGCCCAGTCAGTGGGTGGGTGACGAACAGACCTGTATCCAGGCCTTCTTTTTCTCGGGTCGCCAATTCGGCTTCTGTGGTGCCGCCTTGTTTGCATTGTTCAATAAACGCAGCCAAAGCAGGATTGGATTGCGCAGCGTGTTGGGCGATGGGATGCTCGGGAGCCACTGCGCAGAATGTGACACCCATGACGGTGTCTGCACGGGTGGTGAAGACGTACATGCGTCCGTCCTGAATGAGCTCACCCTTGCTGTCTTTGATGGTGTGGGGGAAAGCAAAGCGCACGCCCTCGCTTTTTCCAATCCAGTTTTCCTGCATCGCGCGCACACGATCCGGCCAACCCTCAAGACCGTTTTGGACTTGTTCGAGGAGCTCACTCGCGTAATCGGTGATCCGCAGGTAATAGCCAGGAATTTCACGCTTTTCGACTAAAGCACCCGATCTCCATCCGCGTCCGTCTACGACTTGTTCGTTAGCCAGCACGGTATTGTCAACAGGGTCCCAGTTGACGACTTGCGTTTTGCGATAGGCGATGCCCTTGTCCAGCATCTTGAGAAACAGCCACTGGTTCCATTTGTAGTAGGCGGGATCGCAGGCGCACATTTCACGTGACCAGTCGATGGCCAGCCCCATCGCCTTCATTTGTTTTTTCATGTAGGCGATGTTGTCGTAGGTCCATTTTGCGGGTGGTACCTTGGACTTGATCGCTGCATTTTCGGCAGGCATGCCAAACGCATCCCAGCCCATGGGCATCAGCACGTTATAGCCGCGCATGCGCAGCTGCCGCGCCATCATGTCGTTGATGGTGTAGTTGCGTACATGCCCCATGTGCAGTTTACCGCTTGGGTAGGGCAGCATCGAACACGCATAGAACTTTGGTTTGGGTTGTCCGGAGGCGTTGAGCGCACCTTCAGTTACACGATATGCGTCACGGGCATCCCAGTTTGCATGGGCCAGTTTTTCAACAACAGTGGGTAGGTAGCGTTCCTGCATTGCGACAGCCAAAAAAGGTGGGGGCGACGATGCGCCGAATCAGTCTGACATTATAGGTCGTACTGGGGGCGAAGCGCTGAGACTTGAACGTTGAAAAACAAACAGCCCCGCGAAGCGAGGCTGTGAATTTGACACTGAGATCGGGGCTAGGAGTGACTGAAGTCAATCTGAACGACGCAGCCCCGAACCGAGTTGATGACTTAAGTGATTACTTAAGTTTTGTTTCTTTGTAGTCAACGTGCTTGCGAGCGACTGGATCAAATTTCTTGATCAGCATTTTCTCGGGCATGTTGCGCTTGTTTTTGGTCGTGGTGTAGAAGTGACCTGTTCCAGCGCTGGACTCGAGTTTGATTTTTTCGCGTGTACCTTTTGCCATGTCGGGCTCCTTTAGTCGGGTTAGGCGACTTCGCCGCGTGCACGCAGGTCAGCCAAGACGGCATCGATGCCATTCTTGTCGATCGTGCGCAGGGCGTTGGTGGATACGCGCAGACGTACCCAACGGTTTTCGCTCTCAACCCAGAAACGGCGTGACTGCAAGTTAGGCAGAAAACGACGCTTTGTTTTGTTGTTTGCGTGAGAAACATTGTTGCCCACCATGGGCTTTTTTCCAGTCACTTGGCATACACGTGCCATGGTTACACCTATTTATGTTTGTTCAGATTTTCACATCAAGTCTGACATTCTAATACGAAATCAAGGATTTAATCAAACCGAGTGCCGCGCTCGGCGCGCCAGCGCCCCTGACAGACAGGCCAACGTCGTGCAGCCCGCCATGCTCAGCGCCAAGGGCATGGGGCCCGGCATTTGCATGAGGCTGACCAACAGTCCGGCCAGTGCGCCGCAGGAAATGGAGAGTGTGCCCATCAGGGCTGAGGCCGATCCGAGCTGATGACCCTGGTCAGAAAGCGCCAGCGCTGCGGAATTGGGCCCGACAAACCCATAGCAAAACATGAAAACGAGCATGCAACCCATGACTGACTGCAAGCTCGCGAGACGGGTCAGGGCAAAGAGGAGGGCAACGAGGCCTGCTGTCATCATCCCCCCGAGCGCCCAAGGGAGTATTTTCATGGGGCTGTGATGTTTGAGCAGTCGGGCGCAGACCTGGGATCCCACAATCAGGCTCGCCGCGTTCATCCCGAACAAAAGGCCATATGTCTGCGGAGACACGCCAAAGTGTTCGATGAACAGGCGCGGGGAACCTACGATATAGCTAAACATCGTGGCTGAGGCCAAGCCGCCCGATAGGGCAAACGCCATAAAGCGCCAATGCAAAAGCAAGCCCCCATAGGTTCGAAATATATTGCCCCAACTCAGTTTGATCTGTTTTTCAGGCGCAAGCGTCTCAACCATGACTTTTGATAAAGTCCATAGGAGCGCGATGCCGCAAAGTGTGATCGTCACAAAAATCCCGCGCCAGCCGACCCAGGCGAGAATCTGCGCACCCACCACGGGAGCCAGAATCGGGGCGATTCCCATAATCAGCATCAGCATGGACAGGGCTCTCGCGGCTTCCTGGGTGCTGTAATGGTCCCGCACGACCGCTCGCGGAATCACCATGCCTGCTGCGCCCCCCATGGCCTGGAAGATACGGCAGATGGTCAGCACTTCGACACTCGTCGCCAGCGCGCATCCTGCCGATGCGATGATGTACAGAATCAGTGCGCCATACAGGGGTGGTTTGCGTCCAAAACGATCGGCCAGGGGCCCATATATCAACTGCGCGCAAGCCATTCCCGATAAATAGGCTGCCAGCGTACGCTCGACCTCGCTACTTTGCGCACCGAGTCCACTCGCGATCGCTGGGAAAGCGGGCAAATACATATCGATTGAGAGCGGGCCGATCGCGGTGAGGGCGCCCATCAAAATGAGCCAGCCCGGGAGTCCCATCGCGGCGAGTTTGGAGCGCATATTCAGCGAAGTCTGTGGGGAAAAGTAGTGGAATTGAGGTCACTTAACGACGACTGTATCACGCTGTCATGTGCGACAACGATGCAGAAGCAACAATCAGACAGATATACCCATCATTGAGTATTTTCTACCTATGAGAAATCAGATAAAGTGAAATTCTCCGATTGAAGCGCGAGGCTGAAACGTGAATCCTTTGATCTCATCCATTGAAAAGAAACTGCAAAGTTTGCCGATTGGTTTAGGGTTGGTATTGCCTGATGGAACACAGCTCGGGCCCCGCGACGCTCCGGTTACCCTGGTTGCCAAGCAAAACAAGGCGTTAGCCCATCTCGCGGCTGGACAGGTTGGCTTGATTGGACAGGATTATGTAGAGGGGCTTTGCGATGTGCGCGGATCCATGCGAGACATCATGGCCGCGGCGGCTTCGATTTTGCCTGGCTCACCCATCGAAGCGGCCCGTATGGGATGGCTAACCGGCGTAATTTCGCGGGTCATGTCCGTTTGGCGTCACTCCATCGAGCGAGATGCCCGACAGATCGAATTTCATTACGACCTTTCCGACGAGTTTTATGGTTTGTGGCTAGATCCACGTCGGGTCTATTCTTGCGCTTACTATGCGCAACCTTCGATGAGCTTGGCTGAGGCCCAGGAGGCCAAGCTCGATCTGATTTGCCGCAAGCTCAGATTGTCCGCGGGAGAACGGTTTCTCGATGTCGGCGCAGGTTGGGGGGGGTTATTGTTGTGGGCAGCGGAGCATTATGGTGTGGATGCCACCGGCATTACTTTGTCCCGTAATCAGCATGCGCACGTGACCCGGCTGATCGAGGAAAAGGGATTGTCCGGTCGCGTCCGTATGAAGCTCTTGGACTACAGAAAACTGGACAGCGCGCAGCCTTTTGACAAAATCGCCTCAGTGGGGATGTTCGAGCATGTAGGACGTGCGCAGCTCAAAGGCTACTTTGATCGCTTGCGTCAATTGTTGCGCCCGGGTGGATTGATCTTAAACCATGGCATCACAGCGGGCGGTTTGCACAACGATCAGCTCGGCAATGGCATGGGTGACTTCATTGAAAAATATATTTTTCCGGGTGGCGAACTGGTACACATCGGCGATGTGATCACAGAACTCAGTGCCGGCGGTCTGGAAGCACTCGACGTCGAAAACCTCAGGCCGCACTATGCAAGAACATTGTGGGCATGGAGTGATGCGCTCGAAGCCCGACTCGATGAGGCCGAGAAGGTTTTGCCCGGTGAGCAGGGAGCACGCGCGCTCAGAGCCTATCGGATGTATCTGGCGGGTTGCGCCAAGGGGTTTGAAAGCGGCTGGGTGGCGCTGCATCAAGTGTTGGCGCAACACGCGCCAACCGGTCGGACCGATGAGCTCGATGAGCCCGCCGATCAGGCTTATCCGTGGCGACGTGACTACATCTTTTCAAAAAAAGGTGCTGAGCAAAAAGCTTAACTCAGGCTGCCATTGCAGGGGATATTTCCACCTCAAGAGCTGCTTGGGCTGCGATTTCAAAAGAACGTAGACGAGCCTGGTGATCGAATATCTGACCTGTGATCATCAGCTCGTTGGCACCTGTTTTCTCCACGAGCCTTTGCAAACCCTGGCGTACAGTTTCCGGACTCCCGACGACTGAACAGGCGAGCTGCTCGCTGACAGAAATTTTCTCGTGTGGCGTCCAAAAGGTCTCAATGTCATCGATCGGTGGCGGAAGCTGGCCACGAGTATTGCGACGCATCCGTGTTGCATGTTGCTGATGGGTGGTAAAGAGATACTTTGCTTCCTCGTCCGTCTCGGCGGCAATCACGTTCACACCGACCATGGCATGAGGTTTGGATTGTTGGGCGGAAGGTTTGAACAGCCCTTTGTATGCTCGCATCGCGTCCAACAGGTAGTCTGGAGCGAAGTGAGAAGCGAATGCATAGGGGAGGCCAAAGTGCGCAGCGAGTTGGGCACCGTAAAGGCTTGAGCCCAGAATCCAGATCGGCACGTGCAGACCTGCACCGGGAATGGCTTTGACAGCTTGACCGGGCTGGATTTCACCGAAATAGTGTTGCAGTTCTTGAACATCCTGCGGGAATTGATCTGAATTGCCCAATAAATCGCGTCTCAGGGCGCGAGCGGTCATCTGATCGGTACCAGGCGCGCGACCGAGGCCGAGGTCAATGCGGTCCGGAAACAAGGAGGCCAGAGTGCCGAACTGCTCGGCAATCACCAAAGGCGCGTGATTAGGCAGCATCACACCGCCTGAACCCACGCGGATTCGGGACGTGCCACCCGCGACATAGGCGATCACCACCGCAGTCGCCGAACTGGCATTTCCAGTCATGTTGTGGTGTTCGGCGAGCCAGTAGCGGGTATACCCCCATTTTTCGGCATGCTGAGCCAAGTCGCGGGAGTTACGCAGGGCGTCACCCGCGGTAAACCCTTGTGGAATTGGGGACAGGTCGAGAATCGAATAGGGGATGCTCATAGGTGTCTCGTGGCGTTGAATTTAGACTAGACAGGTTATGCTAACGGCTACAAGCCTGATATTACTTTTTTCTCCACGGTATGCAATGTTGTTTGTTCTCATTTGTTGAGATTGCTGACCCGTCGACCAATTTCCACTCTTTAAAAGGAGCGCGCGATGCGTGAAGTGTTTATAACCGGTGCAGCTAGAACAGCCGTGGGTGATTTTGGAGGCGGGCTCAAAGATGTACCGCCAATTGACTTGGGTGCGACGGTCGTCAAGGCCGTCCTGCAACGCTCGGGCGTGGATGGCAAGCAAGTCGGACATTTGGCTTTTGGACACGTGGTTCATACCGAGGCACGCGACATGTATCTGTCGCGTGTTGTCGCATTGAATGCAGGACTGCCTCAAACCTGCGCGGCCTTTAACGTGAATCGTTTGTGCGGTTCAGGACTCCAGGCGATTGTTTCGAGCGCACAATCTATTTTGCTGGGCGACACCGAGATGGCGATTGGTGGCGGGGCTGAGTCAATGAGCCGTGGTGGTTATCTCTCCCAGACCCAGCGCTTTGGTGCCCGAATGGGTGACACAACGGTGACAGACATGATGGTTGGCGCATTGACCGACCCCTTCGATCGCACCCACATGGGCATCACCGCTGAAGCCGTCGCCAAGCAGTTTGGCATCTCGCGTGCGGATCAGGACGCGCTGGCAGTCGAGTCCCATCGTCGTGCCGTGCTGGCTCAGGACGAGGGCCGGTTCAATGATCAGATCGTTCCGGTTGTGATCAAAACCCGCAAAGGCGAGGTGGAGTTCAAGGTTGACGAGCATCCACGTCGCGATGTTTCGCTCGAGGGTCTATCGGCGTTGCGCGCAGTATTCGTCAAAGACAACGGCACAGTCACTGCCGGCAATGCATCGGGTATCAATGATGGCGCTGCAGCTGTTCTGATGATGAGCGGTGAGGCTGTGAAATCAAGCGGTGCAAAGCCTTTGGCCAGATTGGTGGCCTATGCGCATGCGGGCGTGGACCCCAAGATCATGGGCATTGGTCCAGTGCCCGCCACTCAGGCTGTGATGAAACGCGCGGGTTTGACTGTGGATCAAATGGATGTGATCGAGGCGAATGAAGCGTTTGCTGCACAGGCTTGCGCAGTGGCCAAAGAGCTCAAGCTGGACGCTCAACGTTTGAATCCAAATGGTAGCGGTATCTCGCTTGGCCACCCGATCGGCGCGACAGGCGCCATCGTGACCACTAAAGCCATCTATGAATTACATCGCACAGGCGGCCGGTATGCGCTGGTGACAATGTGTATCGGTGGCGGTCAGGGCATTGCGGCGATTTTCGAACGCGTCTAAAAGCTACCGCTGAAAATAAAAGGCAGCCCAAGTGAATTCAGGGCTGCCTTTTTCACATTTGTCCCAGCTCGGCCATCGAGATGACTTGATGACCCGCAACGATGAGATGATCGAGAAAATCGATGTCCACTACCTCAAGCGACTGTCTGAGCTGACGCGTCAGGCTGATGTCCGCCAAGCTTGGGGTGGCGATTCCGGACGGGTGGTTGTGCGAGAGGATCACAGCTGCGGCATGATGGGCTAGCGCAGCCTTGACTAGTTCGCGCGGATAAATCGTTGTTTCAGTGAGTGTCCCTTGAGAGATCTGTTTGGCAACAATCAGACGATGCTGGTTATCCAGAAAGAGTGCGAAGCAGCGCTCAATCGAGGCGTGACCGAGCAGGGCGGCGCAGTAGGCTTTGACTTGTGCCGGGTGCTTCAGTGAACATTCTCTTTTGAGTTCTTCTTCGATTGCCCGGCGAGCCAGGGTCTGGATTGCATTGAGCTGGCAAATCCGGGCATTGCCCAAACCCACAACGTCTCTAAGGTTTTCGCTGTTGGCACTCAATAGCGCACGCAGACCGCCAAAGCGGATAAGCAGCTGTTGTGCGAGTTGCAAGGCATTTGCTCCACGTGTGCCTGTGCCAAAAATTAGCGCCAGAAGCTCGGCATTCGTCAAACTATTCGCGCCATGTCGAAGCAATCTTTCGCGGGGCCGCTGGTCGGGTGGGAGTTGTTCACGCAGTGTCATCGGGAAGGCTCTAAAATAGGCTTTTAGCCAAGCCCTCTACGGTGACAGATTTTGACTGATCAGGCCCCCAATACTCTGCCGGTTGTCCGTGCGGATTCATACCTTACGCTCCACTATCGCATCGTGATCGAGGATGGTCCCGCTGCAGGATCCACCTTTATCGATACGTTTGATGGTCGACCCGCGACGTTGCAGCTCGGAAGTGGTCAGTGGTCCCCTGGCATGGAAGCTCCTTTGTTTGGTCATCCCGAGGGGGATTGTTTCAGCTACACCCTAGCTCCCGCGCAGGCCTATGGCGACCGCAACCCAGATTTGATTCAGCGCGTTTCGCGCGCCATGTTGGATCAGCACGCGGGTGAAGATGCCGCTTTTAATCCAGGTGACATGGTGGAGTTCACCGCCCCTAACGGAGGGCGTTATTCGGGTGTGCTCAAAGAAATTAGCGAAGATTCGGCCCTGTTCGACTTTAATCATCCGTTGGCGGGACTGACGTTGCGTGTCGATATCGATTTGCTTGGAGTGTTGTGATGCAGGGCGCCGGTGCGGAAATTCTTCTGGCTCAACCACGCGGATTTTGCGCGGGTGTGGATCGTGCGATCGATATCGTCGAAAGGGCGCTTGAGCTGCATGGCGCTCCAATCTACGTGCGTCATGAAATTGTTCATAATCGTTTCG
>JACCDU010304354.1_pt1 | contig 28525 bp, 30 predicted proteins | sample 7446081 | NCBI WGS metagenome assembly JACCDU01 (sample SAMN15323447, study PRJNA562643) | freshwater metagenome | isolation source: river surface water | place: USA:Blue River Watershed | collected 2017-08-17
ATATTGATAAGTTAGATGGAACTGGTGTTTCTGGTATTACATTAGATATCACCAAAGCACAAATTCTTTGGATGGATATTGAGTGGTTGGGACTTGGAACCGTAAGAATGGGATTTGTAATTGATGGGCAATTTATTCACTGCCATTCATTTCATCATGCAAACATAATTCAATCAACTTATATCACAACAGCATCTCTTCCTTTGAGATATGAGATTGCTAATACTGGAATTACAACGAGTGCTAGTACTCTCAAACAAGTTTGTTCTTCTGTGATTTCAGAAGGTGGTTATGAATTGCGTGGATTGCAGCAGGCAGTAAATACTCCAATTACAGCACCAGTAGATTTACCAACTCCTGCTGGAACTTATTATCCTGTTCTTTCTATTCGTCTCAAATCTTCTCCAAATAGATTAGATGCGATTGTAATTCTGACTGCATTATCAATAATGGGAACAGGAAATGGTCCACAATATAATTGGCAGGTGAGAGCATCAGCAACTACTACTGGCGGAACTTGGGTCAGTGCTGGTGTTGATAGTGCTGTAGAATATAAGATTGATGGAGGAGCCGTAAGTGGTGGAAGAATTTTAGCATCTGGTTTCTTCACATCAGCAAATCAATCTTCCGCATCAGTTGATATTCTAAAAGAAGCCCTATTTAAGTTTCAGTTGGAAAGAAATGGACTGACTGGAACTCCTTATGAATTAACTCTTGTATGTGCATCTGATACTGCTGGTGCTGATGTTTTTGCTTCCCTAGACTGGGAAGAAATTAGTAGATAATTTTTATGTCTGATAATATTTACTTAGGTAATCCTAATCTAAAAAGAGCAAATACACAAATTCAATTCACGGAAGAACAAATTATAGAGTTCTTGAAGTGTAAGGAAGATCCTGTATATTTTGCAAAGAACTATATTAAGATTGTTTCTCTGGATCACGGTCTTGTTCCCTTTGAGATGTATCCATTTCAGGAGAAACTTGTAAAAAACTTCCACGAGAATAGATTTAATATCTGTAAGATGCCACGTCAGACTGGTAAATCAACCACCTGCGTATCTTACCTGCTCCACTATGCCGTTTTTAACGATAATGTTAATATTGCTATCCTAGCGAACAAAGCATCTACTGCAAGGGATCTTCTAGGAAGACTGCAACTTGCTTATGAGAATCTACCTAAATGGATGCAGCAGGGTATTATATCTTGGAACAAAGGATCACTTGAATTAGAAAATGGATCAAAAATTTCATCAAACTCTACTTCTTCATCTGCTGTCCGAGGCGGATCCTATAATGTCATCTTTTTGGACGAATTCGCATTCATCCCGAATCACATTGCTGATGACTTCTTTGCCTCTGTTTATCCTACTATTTCTTCTGGTCAAAGCACAAAGGTAATTATTGTTTCTACCCCTAGAGGTATGAATCACTTCTACCGTATGTGGCACGACTCTGAAAGAGGTAAGAACGAATATGTGCCCACAGATGTCCATTGGTCTGAGGTTCCTGGTAGAGATGAAAAATGGAAAGAGCAGACAATTGCAAACACCTCAGAACAACAGTTTAAAGTTGAGTTCGAATGTGAATTCTTAGGGTCAGTTAATACTCTCATTAATTCTTCAGTACTAAAAAATCTTGTTTATGATGATCCAATAAAGAGAAATAAAGGATTAGATGTTTACGAAAATCCTAAAGAAAATCACAATTATTTAATAACAGTAGATGTTGCAAGAGGAATAGGTAATGATTATTCTGCATTTATAGTTTTTGATATTACAGAATTCCCATATCGTCAAGTTGCAAAATATAAAAATAATGAAATAAAGCCTATGTTATTTCCAAGTATAATTTATGAAGTTGCAAAAGCATATAATGAATCTTGGATTTTAATAGAAGTTAATGATATTGGTGATCAAGTAGCAAATATTTTACATTTTGATTTAGAATACGATAATGTTTTAATGTGTTCTCAAAAAGGTAGAGCTGGGCAAATTGTTGGATCTGGATTTAGTGGTAAAAAATCTCAACTTGGTCTTAGGATGACATCAGCAGTTAAAAAATTAGGATGTTCAAACTTAAAAACTTTGATAGAAGATAATAAACTAATAGTGAACGATTATGATATTATTAGCGAACTAACAACATTTATACAAAAACATAATTCTTTTGAAGCAGAAGAAGGATGTAATGATGATCTAGCAATGTGCTTAGTTATATTTTCTTGGTTAGTTGCTCAGGTATATTTTAAGGAGATGACAGATAATGACGTTAGAAAAAGAATTTATGAAGAACAGAAAAACCAAATAGATCAAGATATGTCGCCATTTGGATTTATTATCGATGGTTTAACCGAAGAAGAGGAGTTTGTTGAAAAATCAACAGGAGATAGATGGATGTTTGCAACATCCGAAAATCAAAATGAATCTTTAGAAATTTGGAATGTTGATGAATATGGTGATAGATCTTATATGTGGGATTATAGATAGTTCTTAAGTAACAGGAATTTATAAATACTTTTAGATAATTCTGGATAGTACGGAGAATAAAGATGCCGCTAAATTTAGCATCTCCTGGAATTGTAGTAAGGGAAGTTGATTTAACAGCAGGTAGAATTGATCCGGTTTCAGCTTCAACGGCTGCTTTAGTAGCGCCTTTTGAAAAGGGACCTGTCGATCTTCCTCAAGTTATTGAAACAGAAAATGATTTATTAAATACGTTCGGTGAACCAAAGACTGTAGATAAACATTATGAGCATTGGTTGACTGCTTCATCATATTTAGCATATGGTGGTCGTATGCTAATTTTAAGATGTGATGGAACTAATTTAAAAAATAGTTTTGTTGGATCTGCTAGCAGTATCATAATCAAGAGCGACGAGCATTATAACCAGCTTGGATATGACGAAAATACTATTGCTGGCGTAACTTTTGCAGCAAGAAATCCAGGATCTTGGGCAAATGGAATTAAAGTTGCAATAATCGATGGTTTAGCAGATCAAACTTTAAGTCTTCCAAATACTCCATCATCCCTATCAATTACTGTTGGGATGGGTGTTACCCAGTCATTAAATGGGAGAGTCTTATCTGGAGTTGGAACAACTTCAGTTTTAACAGGATATTTAAAGGGTGTTGTAAGTGGTATTAGCACCAATTCGAATGATGTTTATGTTAAAGTTTTAGGATATGTTAGTGGATCTACAGAAACTTTGGTAGACTACCAACCAGGAGGAACTTATTACTTTGCTGAAGATGTAATTACTAGATTCGTAAATGATGATGGCGTTGGAATTGCAACTACTACACCAAATAATCAATATGATTGGTTCGATCAGCAATCAATTACACTTTCAAACTCGGCAGCAAATATTCCATGGAATACAATTGCAAGTCGTCCTGGAACTTCGAGATATGCATCGGAAAGAAATTCTAGATTTGATGAACTCCACGTTGTAGTAATTGATGACTTAGGAACAGTTACGGGAAATGCTGGAACAATATTAGAAAAGCATTTAAATATCTCTAAAGGATCTGATGCGCAATATTCAGTAGGAAGTCCATCTAACTGGAGAAAGTATATTTTCAATTCTTCATCCTATATTTTTGCAGGTTCCTCTCCAACTGGAATAGTTACAACTGGATTCCAAGCAGGAAACAATCCTAATACCGCATTCGATCTTTTAACAGATACTGGTTGGGATCAGGAAACAACGGAGATAGTTTTTGGTGGATGTGGAGCACGTACTTTAACTCTTGCTGGAGGAAGAAATTATAATAATGGGACAGATATTAATACTTCTGGTGCCTTAACACCAGGATTATCTAGAATTGTTGCTGGTTACAATAGATTTTCAAATACTGAAGAGTATGATGTAAATTTCTTACTCATGGGATCTGCAAATTATGATAAAGATTCTAGTGCTGCTCTTGCAAATCAAATTATATCCGTAGCAGAACAAAGAAAAGATGCTATTGCCTTCATTTCACCATATAGAAGAGCGTTCTTAAATGACTCTGCAGTTGGTTCAGTAACTGTTAATTCTGAAGATCAAATTACTGATAATGTTATCGAATATTATGCTTCGGTTACTTCAACAACATATGGAATTCTTGATAGTGGTTATAAGTACATGTATGATAGATTTTCTAATGTATTCCGATATGTTCCTCTTAATGGTGATATTGCTGGATGCTGTGCAAGAAATGACATTAATCAGTTCCCATGGTTCTCTCCAGCAGGAACTGCCAGAGGTTCAATTCTAAACGCAGTTAAATTAGCATATAATCCAGGAAAAGTACAAAGAGACAGATTGTATTCTGCAAGAATTAATCCAGTTATCTTCTCTCCTGGTGCTGGCATTATTTTATTTGGTGATAAAACTGCATATGGAAAATCATCAGCATTTGATCGCATCAATGTTCGTAGACTTTTCATCTACTTAGAAAATGCAATTTCTGCAGCAGCTAAAGATCAACTGTTTGAATTTAATGATGAAATTACTAGAACCAATTTCGTAAATATTATTGAACCTTTCTTACGCGATGTTCAATCTAAGCGAGGAATCTTTGATTATGTTGTTGTTTGTGACGAAACAAATAACACAGCGGCAGTGATTGATAATAATGAATTTGTTGCTGACATTTACATCAAACCTGCAAGATCTATTAACTTCATAGGTCTAACCTTTATTGCAACCAGAACTGGTGTTGCTTTTGAAGAAGTAATCGGAAACGTTTAATTAATTAAGAGGTTTAACAATCATGGCAACTAGGACTCAAATCAATCCACCACCACTAAGAAAGATTACAGATTTCAAAAGTAAACTAACTGGTGGTGGCGCACGTTCAAATCTCTTTGAGGTTGTTTTATCATTTCCAGATGCAGCACAACCTTCTCAAACTGTTCTTGACAAGGCAAGATTTTTAGTTAAATCTGCAAATTTACCAGCATCAAATGTAACTCCTATTTCTGTTCCATTTAGAGGAAGAGAATTAAAAGTTGCTGGCGACAGAACTTTTGATACTTGGTCAATTACAGTTATTAACGATACTGATTTCTCAATTCGTTCAGCTTTTGAAAGATGGATGAATGTAATTAATAGAGTATCTGACAATACCGGTTTAACAGATCCAGCATCTTACCAATCAGATGCTTTTGTATATCAACTAGATCGTAGTGGGTCTACACTAAGAACATATCACATGTATGATTTGTTCCCAACTCAGGTTTCTGCAATTGAACTTTCATATGATGCTCAAGGAATCCAAGAATTTAGTGTTGAACTCCAAGTTCTTTGGTGGGAAGCAGTTAAAGGTTCTGTTGGTGGGGAAAATATTAACTGATAAATAGATCATAATAGCAATAAAATTATAATATGGCAAAACTTTTTGGTTTTTCTATTGAAGATGATAAAGGTAAATCACCTTCTATAATTTCCCCCGTTCCTCAAACTAATGAGGACGGGGTTGATAATTATATAGCTAGTGGTTTTTATGGTCAATATGTTGATATTGAGGGTGTTTATCGTTCAGAACATGATCTAATTAAAAGATATAGAGAAATGGCAATTCACCCAGAGTGTGATAATGCCATTGAAGATGTTGTAAATGAAGCGATCGTTAGTGACCTTTACGATTCTCCAGTAGAAATTGAATTATCAAATGTAAATGCTAGTGATAAAATAAAAAAAATTATTAGGGAAGAATTTAAATATATCAAAGAAATGCTTGATTTTGACAAAAAATGTCATGAAATTTTCAGAAATTGGTATGTTGATGGAAGAATTTATTATTTAAAAGTTATTGATATTAAAAAACCAGAAGAAGGGATCAAAGAATTAAGATATATTGATCCCATGAAAATGCGGTATATTCGTCAAGAAAAAAAGACTAGTAAAAAAGAAACTTTTAATTATATGAAGTCTGGTGAAACGCAAAAAGCGTTTTATCCGGAAATTGAAGAATATTTCATGTATACTCCTGTTCCAAATTACCCAACAGGAATGATTTCTGGAGCAGGAAGTCAAAAATCAATTAAAATTGCCAAAGATTCTATTTCTTATATCAACTCAGGTTTAGTTGATAGAAATAAAGGATCAGTTTTATCATATTTACATAAAGCAATTAAAGCACTCAATCAACTTCGCATGATTGAGGACTCTCTTGTAATTTATAGATTATCAAGAGCACCAGAACGTAGAATTTTTTATATCGATGTTGGAAATCTACCAAAAGTAAAGGCAGAACAATATCTTAAAGAAGTTATGTCCAGATATAGGAACAAACTTGTTTATGATGCTTCTACTGGTGAAGTTCGGGATGATCGTAAATTTATGTCCATGATGGAAGATTTTTGGCTTCCAAGAAGAGAAGGTGGTAGGGGTACGGAGATTACAACTCTCCCTGGTGGTCAAAATTTGGGAGAACTTTCTGATGTTGAGTACTTTCAGAAAAAACTTTATAGAGCACTTGGTGTTCCAGAATCCAGAATCGCTAGTGATGGTGGATTTAATTTAGGTCGCTCATCAGAAATATTAAGAGATGAATTAAAATTCGCAAAGTTTGTAGGACGTCTAAGAAAGCGTTTTGCGAATTTGTTCAGCGATATTCTTAAGACGCAACTTATTCTTAAAAACGTAGTTAGTCCAGAAGATTGGGAAAAAATTAGCGATCATATTCAATATGATTTCTTATATGATAATCAGTTTGCAGAGTTGAAGGAATCTGAATTATTGAATAATAGATTATCAACTTTAGCAACGATAGAACCTTATATTGGAAAATATTATTCTGTGCAATATGTAAGATCAAAAATTTTAAGACAAACTGATACTGAAATAATTGAAATTGATGAACAAATTGAAAAAGAAATAGAGGAAGGAATTATTCCGGACCCATCAACAATTGATCCTGTAACAGGTCAACCTTTGCCACAAACTGATCAAGGATTTGATCAAGAAGCTATGAGTTTAGGTCAACCAATAGAAGATCCAAATATTGATCAACAAAGCCAAGTAACTAATGCACAAACACAAAAAGATATTAAAAAAGCAGAAATATAAATAAAAGATAGATATATAAATTACTTTTATGGAAGATATTATCGATTTGGTGGTTACTGATGCTTCACCATCGGAAATTACTGATGCTATTAAGGCAGCTTTATTTAACAAAGCAGGTGAAAGAATTGAAGGTTTGAGGCCAGAAGTGGCAGCATCTTTATTTGGCGATAATGATGAAGTTGATAATGATGGTGAAAACAATTATCAAGAAGAAGAATAATGTCAGCACGAATTAAAATTCTTGGGCAAGAATCTGCACTTCCAACAACAACTGGAACGGCAACTAGCTTTACGGCAGCAACAGTTGTTCGTTTAGTTAATACATCAACTACTAATGATTATGTAATTACTGTCGTTGAAACTCAAAGCGGAAGTGTTATCGGTTCTTTTACATTAATGAGGACTCAAACAGAATTATTAGAAAAATTACCAGCATATTGCGTTTATTCCTCAAACGCTGCTGTTTTGGGTGCAAAAGTAGGATTCACTAACTAAACAAATGAAACTAATCACAGAAGAAGTATCAAAAGTAGAATTTATTACCGAAGGAAAAGGTTCCCAAAAGAAAATGTATATTGAAGGAATTTTCCTTCAAGGAGATATTTGCAATCGTAACGGAAGAATGTATCCAATGGATACTCTATCCCGTGAAGTAAAAAGATATACAGAATCTTTCATTAGCAAGGGACGTGCTTTAGGTGAACTTGGACACCCAGATGGTCCAACAGTAAATCTTGATCGTGTTTCTCATAAGATTATTTCGCTCACTTGTGAGGGAACTAACTTTAAAGGTAAAGCACAACTTCTCGAAACCCCGATGGGTAAGATTGCAAAATCTCTCATTGGAGAAGGTGTTTGTCTTGGTGTTTCTTCTCGTGGTGTTGGTTCATTAAAAATGACTAATGAAGGTCATAAAATTGTAGGCGAAGATTTCATGCTAGCAACTGCTGCCGATATCGTTGCCGATCCTTCTGCTCCTGATGCATTTGTTCAGGGAATTATGGAAGGTAAAGAATGGGTTTGGGAAGGTGGAATCCTTCGCGAAAAACTAGCAGAATCTACAAAACGTAGAATAAATACGTTAGTTGATCAGAAAATTTTGGAAGAACATAAATTAAACTTATTTAATAATTTTCTTTCAAATTTATAATTTAATAAATAAATATAGATTATAAAACAATCAATCTAAAAATGTCCGTTGGTAGAAATTTACAAGAAATGGAAAACGTAGTAACCAAAGGGGCTGCACCTGCCGAACCAATGCAAAAATTATCCACAGGTATTCCTGCTGGTCAGACTGGTGGTTGGGAAGATTTGGGTGGTCCTACAGTAGATAATTATCGTCCAGATGACGATTCAGCAAAACTTAAAGATCCCGCAGCAATTCTTGCTCAAGTTAGAGATGTTGTTAATGCTAAAGCAGCAGCAGCAGAACCTATGCATACTATGGCTAAGGAAGAAGTAGAGGAAGAAGAACTCGTCGATGAAGAAGAAATCGAAGAAACTGAAGATGATGAAGAAGTAGTAGCAGAAGCTGCTAAAGAAGACGAAGAAGACGAAGACGAAGAAGACGAAGACGAAGAAGACGAAGAAGGTGGTAAGAAAAAGGGCAAGAAAAAAATGGAGGAAGAGTTTGACATCGATGAAGATGTCAATGCTCTCCTTGCTGGTGAAGAACTTTCTGAAGAGTTCCAAGAAAAAGCACGCACCATCTTTGAAGCAGCAATTCGCTCTAGAGTTTCTGAAATCAAAGAAGATCTCCAAGTTGCTTATGAAGAAGCACTTGTAGAAGAAATCGGATTAATTAAAGAAAGTTTAGAAGAGCGTGTTGATGCATACCTTGAGTATGTTGCTGATGAGTGGATTCAGGAGAATGCACTCGCAGTTGAACACGGTCTCAAGACTGAAATGACCGAATCATTCCTTGAAGGAATGAGAGGTCTTTTTGAAGATCATTATGTAACAATCCCTGAAGATAAATATGATGTCATCGAGAGCATGGTAGATAAACTTGATGAAATGGAAGAAAAACTCAACGAGCAAATCGAAAAGAATGTTGCTCTTAATAGAAGATTAGCAGAGTCAGTTGCTGATGTAATCTTTGGAGATGTCGCTGAGGGTCTTGCACTTTCTCAGAAAGACAAACTCGCTTCTCTTGCGGAAAATGTTGAGTTTGATGGTGAAGAAAACTATCGTGAGAAACTGGTAACTCTGAGGGAATCTTATTTCCCAACCAGATCAACTGGTACTCAAAGAAATGACTCAGAAACCTTAACTGAAAGTGCAGATATTCAGAATAACTCAACTCCTGAAGTTGGTGACAGAATGGCTGCATACTTAACTACTCTGGGAAGAGTTTCTAAAAAGTGATTTTTAAATCATACGTATTCAAACTAACAATTTTTAAAGAGGTAAATTCAAATGCAAATGTTTAACGCAGAACAATTGCAGGAGAAGTGGGCACCTATCCTAGATTACGAAGGGATGGATCCAATTAGAGATTCACATCGTAGGGCGGTAACTGCTATCCTGTTAGAAAACCAAGAGAGAGAACTTCGCGAAGAGCGTGAGTTTCTTTACGAAGGTCCAAACATTAATACCGGTTCTTCAGGATCTATTGCCGGTTTTAGTGGTGGCGCTAGTGCTCCTGTAGCTGGTTTCGATCCAGTTCTAATTTCACTCATTCGCCGTTCGATGCCTAACCTGGTCGCATATGACCTCGCAGGCGTTCAACCTATGAACGGTCCTACTGGACTCATCTTCGCGATGCGTTCTAAGTATGCAACTCAAGGTGGTCCTGAGGCATTCTTCGACGAAGTAAATACTGCTTGGTCCGCACAAGATGACGATCTCAACGCAATTCTTGGAAGTGGATATGTTTCCGGTTCCGATGGAGCTAACGTAGGTTTCGGTACAACTGCACAGTCAGGTTCAAACCCAGGTCTTCTCAGCCCAGATTCAAACGCAACTCAGGCAGCATATAATGCTGGCCAGGGTATGGATACTGATAACGCTGAGGGTCTAGGTTACGGTGGAGATGAGTTCAACCAGATGGCTTTCTCAATCGAGAAAGTTACTGTTACTGCTAAGAGCCGTGCTCTGAAGGCAGAATACTCACTTGAGCTTGCTCAAGACCTCAAGGCAATCCATGGTCTGAATGCTGAAGCGGAATTAGCAAACATTCTCTCAACTGAGATTCTTGCTGAAATCAACCGCGAAGTTATCAGAACCATCTATAAGGTTGCAGAATCTGGCGCTCAGCACAACGTTGCTACCGCTGGTAGATTTGACCTCGACGTTGAATCTAACGGTCGTTGGTCTGTTGAGAAGTTCAAGGGTCTTATCTTCCAAATCGAGCGCGATGCAAACGCAATTGCTCAGCGCACTCGTAGAGGAAAGGGTAACATGATCCTCTGCTCATCGGATGTTGCTTCGGCACTCACCATGGCAGGTGTTCTTGATTACACCCCCGCACTCAACGCTAACCTGAACGTTGACGATACTGGCAATACTTTTGCTGGTGTTCTCCAAGGCAAGTATCGCGTATACATCGACCCATATTCGGGTGGTTCTAACCCCAACTCTGGTGGTGGTCAGTACTACGTTGTTGGTTATAAGGGTTCTTCACCTTATGACGCTGGTCTCTTCTACTGCCCATATGTACCTCTCCAGATGGTACGTGCAGTTGGACAAGATTCCTTCCAGCCACGTATTGGATTCAAGACCCGTTATGGTCTTGTTGCCAACCCATTCGCAGAAGGAACCACCGCTGGTCTTGGACGCATTAGAGTTAATAGCAACCGCTACTACAGAAGAGTACAGGTTCTCAACCTTATGTGATCCATTTCACATATCTTCAGGGGTGCCGCAAGGCACCCTTTTTTTATCTAAATAAAAATAAAAAGAATGAAAACCTTTAAAGAGTTTTTATCTGAAGCATTACCATTTGGAGCTATAGTATCAACTAGTTCATATGGTCCTGGATTATATGGAAATCCTACAGCATCTGGTGCAAAATTAACACCATCAACAAGGGGAGTTGCTCATAAATCTTTGCCACTTGGAAGTCAGGTAAAAATTACTGATCCCAGAACTAAAAAATCAGTAATAGCTCCAGTTGTTGATAGGGGTCCATATCATGGAAATCGTCAATATGATTTGACTACACAAACTACAAAAGATTTAGGATATAAAGATTATAAGCAATTTGGTGTTAGAGATCTTGATGTGACACCTATAAAACCAAAACCAAAGATTCCCGATTTAGGCATAAAAGTTAATATGAATGTGCCAAAAATAACTAAAACTAAAAGAAAATAATGGCATCAGCATTTTCAAATCAAATACAAAATAGAAATTACTTATCTCCAGTTGGATTTAAGTTTACTTTGTCAAAAGCACCGAAGGCAGTTTTTTTCTGCAATTCTGCAAGAATTCCAGAAATTAGTTTAGATTTAGCAAAACAACCAAACTATTTAAAAGACCTTGATATTCCAGGTGAAAAATTATCTTATGGAGATCTAACTTTAAAATTTTTAGTTGATGAAAACCTTGAAAACTACATGTCAATTCACAATTGGTTAACAGGTTTAGGATATCCAGAAACAACAGAGCAATATAAAAATTTAACTACAAATGATTTTGGACAACAAGATATTAAAGAAAATTTTAGTGATGGAACACTTACAATTTTAAATAGCAATTATCAAGAAGTTGCAAAGGTCAAATTCAAAGATTTATTTCCAATTTCTATAACTTCATTAGAGTTTGACGCAACCATGAATGATATTCAATACTTTACATCAGAGGTATCTTTCAAGTATACTGTTTACAATATTCTGGATAAAAATAATAAACCATTATGAATCTTGAACAAATTCAGGAAATGTGGCAAAGAGATTCTGTCATAGACCCTGATAATTTACATGACGAATCTTTAAAGATTCCACAACTTCACTCCAAATATTATATTATATACAACACAATCACTCTACTTAGAGAAAAAGCAAGAGAAACTTACAACAGAGTTAAATTAGAAAGATACAACTACTACACAGGAAAGGCACCAGCAGAGGTTTATGTTGAAGAACCATTTCCGTATAAGGTAAGAGATAAAGAGGCACTACAGAGGCATATGGATGCCGATGAGAGAATGAATAAAATAGATCTCAAAATCAGATACTATGACATTATGTTGAAGTTTCTTGAGGAGGTGATTAAAACGATTTCTAATCGCACTTACCAAATTAAGAATGCTATTGAGTGGCATCGATTCCAGGCAGGGTTCAATTGACACAAATAAATAATCATAACTGATACGTTATGAATGTCACATTTGATTATTTCAAAAAAGAATGAGGTATTTCTTCAGGTTGAAGCAGAACCACACGTCTATTATGAGTTAAGAGACGCGTTTCAGTTTGAAGTTCCAAATGCTAAATTTGCTCCTGCCTATAGAAATAAGTACTGGGACGGATTTATCTATCTTTTTAATGTAAATACACAAGAAATATATGTAGGTTTATTAGATAAACTCATAAGATTTTGTGAGCAGCACAATTACACTTATGAGTTTCGTAACAATAAGTATTATGGTCTTCCTTTTGAGGTAAATGAACACATCTCAAAGGAAGGTGTAAAAGATTACATGAATTCTATCTGCAAGTATGCTCCCCGCGACTATCAAGTTGAGGGAGTATACGACGCTTTACGACATAATAGAAAGTTGCTGATATCTCCAACTGCTTCTGGAAAGTCGTTGATGATATATTCAATTGTGAGATATTACGTTGAGAAAGGACAAAATACTCTGATAGTCGTCCCAACGACATCCCTTGTAGAGCAGATGTATAAAGATTTTGCAGATTATGGGTGGGATGTTGGTTCATACTGCCACAAAATATACGCAGGTAAAGAAAGAGAAACTGACTCTCAGGTGATTATTACTACCTGGCAGTCTATCTACAAACTTCCCCGTCAATATTTTTCAAGATTTAATGTGGTAGTAGGAGATGAAGCACACCAGTTTAAATCGAAGTCATTAGTATCTATAATGACAAAACTTTCTGATGCAAAATATCGTTTTGGATTTACTGGAACATTAGATGGATCTCAGACTCATAAGTGGGTATTGGAAGGATTATTTGGTCCTTCATATAAGATTATTAAGACTGATGAATTAATGAAGAAAGGTCATGTTGCCACATTAGATATTAATATTCTTCTATTGAAACACCCACCGAATCGCTTTGAAACTTTTGAAGATGAGATTCAATATATTATCAATCATGAAAAGAGAAATAAGTTCATTAAAAATCTTGCTCTTGATTTAAAAGGAAATACTTTAATTCTTTTTGCAAGAGTTGAAGGACATGGACAACCATTATACGAATTAATAAATAAGAGTATCGGTGATAATCGTCATGTCTTTTTTGTTCATGGTGGTGTTGATACTGAAAATCGTGAAAAAGTAAGAGAAATTACTGAAAAAGAAAATAATGCAATTATTGTGGCATCATATGGAACATTTAGTACAGGAATTAACATCAAGAATTTACATAATGTTATTTTTGCGTCACCTTCAAAGTCTAGAATCCGTAATCTCCAATCAATCGGAAGAGTTTTAAGAAAAAGTAATAATAAAACAAAAGCAACTTTATATGATATTGCCGATGATATCAGTTATAAATCAAGAAAAAATTACACACTCAATCACTTAATAGAAAGAATAAAAGTTTATAACGAAGAAAACTTTAATTACGATATTGTAAACATACCTTTAAAAAACTAATGGGAGAAGAGTTCTACGCAATTATAAAATTAATTTCTGGAGAGGAAATTGTATCATTAGTAATGATTGATAGTAATGATGGAGATCCTGTTGTAGTTCTCCAAAATCCAATTACCATGAAAATGATTGAAAATAATCAAGGAATTTTTATTAAAGTAAAACCATGGATGCAAATATCCGATGATGATTTCTTTATTGTAAAACTTGATAAAATTATTACTATGACAGAAACTAAAGATGAGAAGATAATAAATCTTTATAACAATTATATTGAAAATGATTTAACATCTGAATCTTTTCAATCTGGAGGTCGTGTTAAACCATCATCTAAGATGGGATATGTATCTTCTGTTGAAGATGCTCGTAAGAGGCTTGAAAAGATATTTAATCATTTAAAAGAAAGCTAAAATCTCATCTTCAACGGCAGCAAAGCGATTCTACCTATATTCTGCACTTTTGTCAAGCCTTTATAATCCATTAAAATATGTTATAATGGTCATAACGTAAAAATTAATATTCGGATCAATATTATGACCAAGAAAAAACCAGAACATTATGTAAATAATAAAGAATTATTAGAAGCACTTATTGTTTATAGGGAAAAAGTAGAAAAAGATTTTTATAGTAGAAATTCTAGAAATCCAACTAGAGAAGATAGGGCAAAGCACTGGCAAGGGAAACCCAAAATTCCAAATTATTTGGGAGATTGTTTTTTAAAAATTGCAACACATCTTTCATATAAACCAAACTTCGTTAATTACATGTTTCGTGAAGATATGATTTCTGATGGAATTGAAAATTGCGTTCAATACATTCACAATTTTGATCCAGAAAAGTCTAAGAATCCTTTCGCTTACTTTACTCAGATTATTCACTACGCATTCCTGAGAAGAATTCAAAAGGAAAAGAAGCAACTGGATATCAAGACCAAGATCATTGAACGCACTGGGTTTGATGAGGTTATGATGGTTGACGACAGCTTGCTTTCTGGGCATAGTTCGGAGTATAATTCTATCAAAGATGCTATTCAATACAGGAATAAATGAAGGTAGCAATTTTAACGGATACTCACTACGGTGCTAAAAAAGGATCTAAACATCTTCACGATTATTTTGAGTTATTTTATAAGAATGTATTTTTTCCTGCTCTAGAAGAGAATAATGTAGAGACCGTTATTCATATGGGAGATGCCTTTGATAGTCGGAAGTCAATTGACTATCAGAGTCTTGAATGGGCAAAGAGAGTTGTATTTAATCCTCTTAAAAAATATGAAGTTCATATGATTGTTGGTAATCATGATACTTACTACAAGAATACCAATAGCGTAAACTCTCCAGAACTTCTTCTTCAGACTTACTCTAACATTAGGACTTATAGTGATCCGACTGAAGTTAATATTGGTGGATTAAAGATTTTATTTTTACCGTGGATTAATCAAGAAAATGAAGAACGTACTTTTAAACTTATTGAAAAGACAACTTGCAGGTGCGCGATGGGGCACCTTGAGTGCCAAGGATTTAGAGTTAATCGACAACTCGTCATGGAGCATGGTTTGGAAAGCCAATTATTTGAGAAGTTCGAACGTGTCTTCTCGGGACACTATCACACTCGATCGACTAACGGAACAATTTTCTACTTAGGAAATCCTTATGAGATGTATTGGACTGATGTGAATGACACTCGCGGTTTTCATATTTTTGATACTGAAACATTAGAACATACTCCAATTAACAATCCTTATAAATTATTTTATAACATTTATTATGAAGATACTCCATATCAGTTATTTGATGCAACAGAGTATCAAAATAAAATTGTTAAAGTTATAGTTCGTAAAAAATCAAAACCAAAAGATTTTGAAAAATTTATTGATAAATTTTATAATGTTGGTGTTCAAGAGTTAAAAATTATTGAAAATTTTGAAATTCAGGAAAGTGAAGATTTTAAAGTTGATGAGGATGAAAATACTCTTTCAGTATTAAATCGATATATAGATGACTCTGAATTTAATTGTGATAAAAATATCATAAAAACAATTATTCAAGATCTTTATCAGCAAGCATCGCAAGTAGAATAAAATGTTTCTTCTAACTCTTAAAGACAGAAAAGATGATGGAGCATATGCCGTTCAAGATCAATATGGGCATAAAGTTTTATTTCTTTTTGAAGAAGAAGATGATGCTACTCGATATGCTTTAATGTTGGAAGATCAAGAAGATGCTGAAATGGATGTTGTTGAAGTTGATGATGAACTTGCTATAAAAACTTGTAAAATGTACAATTACAAGTATTCTATAATTACTCCTAATGATATCGTAATTCCTCCTAAAAATGCTGTTATTTAATAAAATTCGCTATAAAAACTTTTTAAGTTCTGGTAATCAGTTTACTGAAATTGATTTTGAAAAAAGTAATACAAACCTTATAATTGGGACAAATGGAGCAGGAAAATCAACTATGTTGGATGCTCTCACTTTTGTACTCTTTAATAAAAGTTTTAGGGGAATAACAAAACCGCAACTTGTAAATAGTGTAAACGAAAAAGATTGTTTAGTTGAAATTGAATTTTCAATCAACAGTAAAAAATATTTGGTTAGACGTGGAATTAAACCAAATATTTTTGATATTGAAGTGAATGGAGTTTTACTTCACAAGGAATCTGATGATCGTGCCAATCAAAAAATACTAGAAGAAAGTATACTTAAAGTAAACTATAAATCTTTTACACAAATTGTAATTCTTGGTAGTAGTAATTTTGTTCCTTTTATGCAACTTACTTCTTCAAATCGCCGAGAAGTAATTGAAGATCTTTTGGATATTCGCGTCTTTTCTGCTATGAGTGGTATTGTAAAGGAAAAGATCAAGGAACAAAAGGAAGAGATTAAATCTTTAAATTTAAAAAAAGATAATCTCAAAGACAAAATTAGTATGCAAGAAAGTTTTATTGAAGAACTTGAGAATCGGGGTAATGCCAATATAAATGCCAATAAAGAAAAGATTGGTAATTTAGATGGAGAAATTGGCGTTTATATGACTGAGAATGTAAAGGTTGAAGAGGAAATTATTAAATATACAAAAGAACAAGAAGAATTATTTGGTGCTGGGGATAAATTAGTAAAGCTTAATAATTTAAAAGGTAAAATCTCACAAAAGGTATTAACCATTACGAAAGAGCATAAGTTTTTTACAGAAAATACGGTATGCCCTACTTGTACACAAACAATAGAAGAAGAGTTTCGGTTAAATAGAATTACAGATGCTCAAAATAAAGCAAAGGAACTTAAAGATGGTTATGAGGAACTTGAACAAACAATAAAGTTCGAACAAGAAAGAGAGCGTCAATTTATTGCTTTATCCAAGGAGATTACAAAACTCACGCATGGCATTTCTCAAAATAATACTCGGATTTCCCTCAACCAGAGACAAATCCGAGATCTTGAACACGAAATTCAAACAATTGCCGAGAATCTTGCAAACCGAAATACTGAACATGAGAAGTTAGAAGAATTTAAGGAAAATCTCCAAAAGACAATTGAAGATCTCTCAGATAAAAAACAAAAAATCGTTCATTACGATTTTGCCTATTCCTTACTCAAGGATGATGGTGTAAAAACGAAGATAATTAAGAAGTATCTTCCGTTCATAAATCAGCAGGTAAATCGCTATCTTCAGATGATGGATTTTTATATTAATTTCCATTTGAATGAAGAATTTGATGAAACAATTAAATCTCCAATTCATGAAAACTTTTCATATTCATCTTTTTCGGAAGGTGAAAAAATGAGAGTTGATCTATCACTTCTTTTTACTTGGAGAGAAGTTGCAAGACTTAAGAATTCTGTGAATACAAATCTGCTGATTATGGATGAGGTATTTGATTCATCACTTGATGGATTTGGTACTGATGAGTTTCTTAAAATTATTCGTTATGTAATTAAAGACGCTAATGTTTTTGTGATTTCTCATAAGACTGGACTTGAGGACAAATTTGAAAGTGTCATACGATTTGACAAGAGAAGTGGATTTTCGTATAAGGTAGAATCATAAACAAAAAGAGCAATGAAACTTCCAAACTGGCAGCACCATTCTAAAAAGGAGCAGAAGCGGAAACTCAAACCGCAAGCACTCCGACAAGCAAAAGCACGACGCCAAGCGTTCAAGAAAAAGCACTCCGAAAGGGGTGCTTCTTTTATAAATATCTAAAAAGTGTTTATACCGATGAATTCAAAAGAATACAGGAAATTTCTTGAATCTTATAATGGAATTTATGAGCAAATTGGAGTTAAAGTTCCTTCTGGTGCTAGTGATGCAGAAGCACTTAAGGGACTTATTCCAAAAGGTGGTAAGGTTCATGAAGTTCCAAAGAAAAAATCTATCTTACAAAATGCTTCATATGAACCAGAAGGTGAAATGATCGGTGAGCATGAAAGTGTAATTGAAACATCAGAAGAAGTAGAAATTGATCTTTTTGATTACATTCTTGAGCACTTAGTTTCCGAAGGTTATGCTGATACTAATGAGGCAGCACTCGTTATTATGACAAGTATGAGTGAAAACTGGAAGCAAAGTATTGTTGAGGGTATGGGTTTGAGTGTTGGAGCATCAAAACTTGCAGGAAGATTGCTTTCAAATCCACGTACATCTCCTGAAGAGGGTGCTAAAAACTTTCAAAAAAATCTTGCAGATCCTGTAGGACATGCTGTAAAAGGTGCTGCAAAAGCAGTTCTTGGTGTTGGAGATGAGAAAAATAAGCAGATGATGCAAAAGCGTCGTCCAAACTGAACCACTTTTCAAACTGGTACACTAGAGGGTTTCACCACCCTCTTTTTTTGTATTATGGGTCCATACGCAACAAACCCATGACCGTTCGCCACGAAATCAAGTCACAACTTGCCAAACTTCTTGCCACCGAAGACCTTGTGGTTGAGCACAAGAAAGTAGAGACTGCCTGCTTTAACGTTCATACCCGTGTGTTGACTCTGCCGATGTGGGAGAAGGCAAGTAACACCGTGTATGATCTTCTGGTGGGGCACGAGGTTGGACATGCTCTCTATACTCCTGATGAGGATTGGACCAAGAATGTAAAGGTTCCTCCTCAATTCGTGAACATCGTAGAGGATGCACGTATTGAGAAGATGATGAAGCGCCGTTATCCTGGTCTTTCCAAGACCTTTTATAACGGATATAAAGAGTTTTCTGATGACGACTTCTTCCAGATTGGTGATGATGATCTGGAAACCTATAACCTTGCAGATCGCGTAAACCTTTGGTTTAAGATCGGTAACTATGTAAATATTCCTATTGAACCTGGCGAAGAAACTGAAATCATCAACATGGTTGCCGAAACCGAAACCTTTGCTGATGTTTTGATTGCTGCAGAGGCACTGTATAAGTATTGTAAGCAGAAGCAACATGAGGAATCCAAGACTCCTATGGATAATCTGGAGTCTCAGGATAGTGGTGCAAGTCAACAACCTGCTTCCGATTTCACTGATCAGCAGGAAGGTGAGAATGATCATCAGGAACAACCTGCAGAACAGAATAATCAACAACAACCTAAAAACACTCAAGAGGGTGGAGAGAAGGATGAAGATCCAGAAGTTAAAACTATGGATTCTCTTGAAGAGGCACTAAAGGATCTTGTTAATCCTGACTCATATGAGAATGTTTATCTTGAATTGCCCCAACTTGATCTTAATAGGGTAATTGTTTCAAACGAAGAAATTCATTCTAGTTGCAAACAGTATTGGAATAATTATCTTGTGGATCAGGGATGGAAGTATGAAGATATTTTTGGTGCAGTTGATAAAAAGTTTGCTGAGTTCAAACGTTCTGCTCAAAAGGAAGTTAATTACCTTGTCAAAGAGTTTGAATGTCGTAAAGCAGCAGACTCCTACGCTCGTGCTTCTACTGCACGTACTGGGGTTTTAGATTGTACTAAACTTCATACTTACAAATATAATGAAGATTTGTTCAAGAAAGTAACTACTCTTTCTGACGGTAAGAACCATGGATTGGTGTTCATTCTTGATTGGTCTGGATCTATGTCAAACGTAATGGAAGATACCGTCAAGCAACTTTTTAATCTTGTGTGGTTCTGTAAAAAGGTTTCTATTCCTTTTGAAGTTTATGCTTTTACTACCGATTATCCTTTGGTGAAGTATGATGAGAACGGTAAAGCAACACTTCGCCAACTCTCTTACGAAAAGAAAGATAGTCTTATTCAGGTTGGTGAATGGTTCTCTTTGATGAACCTTCTTACAAGTAAAGCGAATGGTAAAACACTTGAAGAGCAAATGCTGAATGTATTTCGCCTTGCGGTTTCTTTTGCTTATCACAATAAGTGCTATTACAGCACTCCTCCAGGTTTGACTCTTTCTGGAACTCCCTTGAATGAATCGCTGATTGCTCTTCATCAAATTCTTCCTAAATTCCAAAAAGAAAACAAACTTCAAAAGGTTCAGTGTGTTGTTCTAACTGATGGTGAAGGTTCCCTTCTTAAGTATCATCGTGAAGTTCAACGCCGATGGGAAAAAGATCCTTATATGGGAACTGCTCATATTGGACCTAATGCCTTTATTCGGGATCGTAAGACTGGAATGACTTATTCTTGTGGTAGTGAGGATAATAATTTTACAGATATTCTTCTTCGTAATTTGAGGGATAAGTTTACTGATATCAACTTTATTGGTATTCGTGTTCTTGAGTCTCGTGATGCTGGACATTTTATTCGCCGTTACTATGGGTATTATGGTGATGAGTATGATAAGGTAATGAACTCCTGGAAAAAGGAAAAGGCATTTACCATTAAGAAATCTGGATATCATTCTTATTTTGGACTTTCTTCTAGCACTCTTTCCCAGGAAACAGAATTTTCTGTTTCGGAAGATGCTACAAAATCGCAAATTAAAAGTGCTTTTGTGAAAAGTCTGAAGTCTAAAAAAATGAATAAGCGTATTCTTGGTGAGTTTATAGAACTTGTTGCTTAAAGTCGATGTAAATTATAAATACTTGAAAAGTACTTTCTGCGCAAATGAATTCGACAGTTGTAAAGGATATCAAAGAAGCATATAATTCTGTTTATTATGATGAAACTAATCTTTTCGAAGATATAGTTAATTATTGTCATGGAATTAATATTTTTGAGACAATAGAAGAGACTGAGTATTTTGCCAACTTAATTATTGAAAATGAGTTGGCAAATACTTTTGTTGAGGATGTTCTTGAGTATTATTCTGAAGAACAATTATTGGATGAATCTTATATTGCTGAAGTTAGTGCTGGATTACTTAAAACTGGTATGAAAGTTGCTGGAGGTTTATTAAAAAAAGTAACTCCAGCAGTTAGAGGATTACCAGCAAAAACCCTTGCAAAAAAAGGATATACTCCTGGTGGATTTAGTTCTACTGGAAAACAACTTGGTAAAGTTAATAAACCAGCTCTTGCAACTCAAACTAGATCAATTCAGCAAGCAAGAGCAGCAAGAAAACCACCAGAACCACAAAAGGCAAATAAGTATGCAGACATGCTTGCTCAAAAGAAAGCATCTCAGGCAACTAAACCTACAGCACCAAAACCAGCAACTACAAAACCTGGAGGAATGACTCCGTCTTATGTTGCAAAGAGAGGAATAACTGATACTTTAGCGACAACTTTAGCTTTAGGAATGGGACATATGGCAGGTCTTAAACCTGCTACTAATGTATTAAAGCAATTTGCACAACCTATTGTCAGAACAATTAAACCTGCTGCAACTAGAACTGCACCTACAGCACTTCCTTCTGCAGGTAAAACAGTAGCATCTAAACCAACATTTAAACCTGAGGCACTTCCAAAATCATCTAAATTAGCGGAACCTGCAGGAAAATTAGCAACAACAAAGGCACCTAAACCAACATTTAAACCTGAAGCACTACCCAAGGCAAAAGCAACAACAGAACCTGGAGGAGCACTTGTTCGTGTAAAGGGTTCTAAACCAACATTTAAACCTGAAGCACTACCCAAGGCAAAGGCAACAACAGAACCTGGAGGAGCACTAGTTTCTACTAGATCATCTAAACCAACATTTAAACCTGAAGCACTACCCAAGGCAAAGGCAACAGCAGAACCTGCTGGAAAGTTGGCAACAACAAAAACTCCAAAAACCACAAAAACTGGATTATCTCCAGAAGGACAGGCAATTCAAAGATTAAATAAAATGACTGGTGGTGGACCTTTAGGAACTAGAGAGTTGCCAAAACTTTCTCCTAGAGCACCTAAACCTGCTTGGGAAGCAGGAGCAAAACCACCAAAACCACAACAAGTTCCTGGCCAAGTGCAGAGAAGTGTTGCTCTTCCATCAAGTAAAACTACATCTTCCGTTAAACCATCTAAAAAAACTCCAGAACCTTCTACTGGAGGAAAACCTCCTAGAGGTGGCGGATTGACTAATACAGTTCGTGCTACTTTGTCACCCGCAGAAAGAACAGGAAATATGAAGTATCCTGGTCTTGAAAAATATGCAACGGGATCTGGTCCTGGAACTGGTGGAGCAAAACCACCTAAAAAATCTATGTTAGGACCTGCTGTTGCTGCTGCTGGTGCTGCTCTTGCATCTTCGGATTCGGAAAGAAAGCAGAAAAAAACTGAAAAACAACAAAAAGCACTTGTATCAAATATTGAAAAACCAAAGAAAAAAGTTACTGGTGAAGATGTGAGGAAAAGTTTTGATACTGCATTTGCCACAGAAAGAAAACTAAAAGGATCAAAAGGTACTTTTAGATGGACAAATCCTTTAACTAAAAAGACTGGTACTTATACAACTAAAATGGCAAAAGAATCAATAGACAATTTTGATATTATTTTAGATTCACTTTTAGTTGAAGGTTATAGTAATGAAGATGCATTATCAATTATGGCAAATTTAGATGAAGCTGCAGTTACTAAATTGTTGTTAAAACTTCAAAAAGCTTTACCCAAATTATCTGATGAGGGTAAAAAAACCGCAAGGGGTATTATGAAAAAACAAGATTCTACTGCGGCTGATCTTGAAAGACAAAAAATGTCTCCAGTTCGTAAGCAACAATCTAAACAGAGATATGAAAGAGAGACTGAAGATAGGTATGGGCATCAATCTTTGAGTGCTGCAGAAAGAAATTCATCAATGCGCTGATAAGGACACTTTTTAAACTGTCACATGGGGCACTTACCTGCCCCATTTTTGTCTGTATAATTACTTTGTTGAGAAAAACACCTAACTAAATCATGCCTCGTAAAATTTCCGTGAGCGACGAACAACTGATTGAATCCCTCAAGTCTCTTTATGGCACCGAATTGTCTGCTGGAGACATTCGTGGTTTTTGTGCTTCTAAAAATCTTAGTTATCCTACTGTAACTCGCCGTTTGGAACAATTTAAAACTGATCGTGGTCGTTGGAATCTTGAAGTGACTCAAGAACGTGTAAAGGAGATTGAGCGTTCTTATCAAGCACCTTCTGTTCTTCCTGCAGTTGAACAAAACCTCATTCCCGATAAAGATGATACCTTCGTCAAGTTTGGTAACTTTAACGATATTAAGAAAATTATTCAGTCCCGTCTTTTTTATCCAACGTTCCTTACGGGTCTTTCGGGTAATGGTAAAACGTTCAGCGTGGAGCAGGCATGTGCTCAATTGGGTCGTGAGTTGATTCGTGTCAACATCACTATTGAGACTGATGAAGATGATTTGATTGGTGGTTTTCGTCTTGTGGATGGTGGTACTGTTTGGCATAATGGTCCTGTGATTGAAGCACTTGAGCGTGGTGCTATTCTGCTGTTGGATGAGATTGACCTTGCTTCTAACAAGATTCTGTGCTTGCAATCTGTCCTGGAAGGTAAGGGTGTCTTCCTGAAGAAGATTGGTAAGTATGTCAAACCCGCTGCTGGATTCAACGTATTTGCCACCGCAAACACTAAGGGTAAGGGTTCTGATGACGGTCGCTTTATCGGCACCAACGTGCTCAACGAGGCGTTCCTAGAGCGTTTCCCTGTGACCTTTGAGCAGTCCTATCCTGCTCCTGCAACCGAGCAAAAGATCCTGGAAGGCATCGCTCTGGACCTTGGCGTAGAAGACCGTGACTTCTGCAAGCGCCTTGTGGATTGGGCGGACATTATCCGCAAGACTTTCTATGATGGTGGTATTGAGGAAATCATCAGCACTCGCCGCTTGGTTCATGTTGTTCGTGCTTTCAGTATCTTTGGTGATAAGGCAAAGGCAATCCAAGTGTGTGTGAACCGTTTTGATGATGAAACCAAGCAAGCCTTCCTAGAACTGTATGATAAGGTTGATGCGGACTTCCGTATGCCTGTTGAAGGTGAGTATGTAACTTATGACCTTGACCAACAAACTCAATCCTGATATAATTGGGGAAGGTAAAAAGTGCCTTTCCTTATTCTTATTATTTACTATGAAAAAATTATGACTAAAAACTTCGAAACGAATTACTCAGACTACATCGCTCCCAAAACCTCAGTTTACAACTATTTGGGTTATGATGGTATTGGTTTAACTGAAAATCCTCCCAATCCTTCTGACACAATTACTTTTAACATGAACATTCCAGAAGATACAAACAAAAACGGTTTTTGGAAATATAACGAAGATAAAATTCTCAAGCAATTAGAAGAATATATTGCCAGTACCTATCGGCAACATTATGTGGATCGTACTGGAGGTGGCAAAGAGCAAACTCTTGATAAAATCAAACACAATCGCCGTGAAGGATTTTGTGCTGGTAACGTAACCAAGTATATTGATCGTTATGATACAAAAGGTACTCCTCGTGCAGATTTGTTCAAGGTTCTTCATTACACAATTCTGCTGATTAATCATCTTAATCTCGTTGAAAACAAGTGAAACCTCAAGATAAAACTATGAAACTTTCTGATAACACTTTAACCATTCTCAAGAATTTTGCTGGTATTAACAATTCAATTCTTGTAAAACAAGGTAATAAACTTCGCACTATTTCTGTTGCTAAAAACATTCTGGCAGAAGCAAATATTACTGAAGAGTTTCCTCGTGATTTTGCAATTTATGATCTTAATCAATTTTTGAATGGATTGAGTTTGCATCAAGATCCAGATCTTGATTTTAAAGAAGGATCTTATCTGAGCATCAAAGAAGGTAAACGACGTGTGAAGTACTTCTTTGCAGATCCTAATGTGATTATTTCTCCTCCAGAGAAAGAAATCACTCTTCCTTCTAAAGATGTTTGTTTCCAACTAGACAGCACTTCTCTGGAGAAATTGGTGAAAGCAGCAGCAGTTTATCAACTTCCTGATCTTTCCGCTATTGGTGAATCGGGTGTTATTAAATTAGTAGTACGTGATAAAAAGAACGACACTTCTAATGAGTATGCTATCATTGTTGGCGAAACTGATTCCGAATTTACCTTTAACTTTAAGGTTGAGAATATCAAGATTATTCCTGGCGCTTATGACGTTGTGGTTTCTTCTAAACTTTTATCACAGTTCACGAACACCAAGTACAATCTGACCTATTATATTGCTCTGGAACCTGACTCTTCCTTCAACTGATGGATTTTTTCCTTTACCTTACTTCACAATCCAAAGAAATTATTAATTTAATTAACAAAGCAAAATACTCAGTAAATGAAAATATTGGATTTTGTAGAAACAAAAGATTATTTGGATATGTTGATCACGGTAAAAAGTTTGTAATTTGTACAAAAAATATTAAAAACAGCGGATTTAATCCTAAGATTTATATTAATGAAACCATGCTTCATGAGGCAGTTCACGTAGCACATCACTGTAATGGGTATCGTCCTTTTTGGATTTCTAAAAAATATATGCCCCTCCCATCCAATAAACTTCGGGATGTTAAAAACTCCGTAAATGCATCTAGTGCTTCTTCTCAAATGGAACACGAAGCATATTGGATGGAAGATAAACCAAACAAAGTTCGCTATGTACTTAAAAAGTATTGTTTTTGATAAGCGTGTGTAAATATTTGTATTATTACAAAATTTTTAGGAATTAACTTTGAACATCTTTGTTACTTCTCCATTTCCTGCAGAGAGTGCCATTTGCCTTCCCGACAAGCACATCGTCAAGATGCCCCTAGAGTGCTGCCAGATGCTCTCTATCGTTGCTTCTGGTAAGTGGGGGCACGGGTACGGCACTCTCCCTAAGGCAGATGGAACCCCCTACAAGACCGAGAAAGGAGCATTTCGCAATCATCCCTGCACCAAGTGGGCAATGGAGAGTATCCATAATGCCTACTGGTTAATCAAGTGGGGGTTGAACTTGTCAGATGAATACTGTCTGCGGTATAATAAAACTCACTCCTGTTATAAAACTCTTGTGGATGCATACTATTTGTTTCCAAAGGGTAAGATCACGGAAGTGACACCATTTGCTCGTGCTATGCCTGAGGAATGGAAATTTGATAACACTATTGATACATTTGAGGCATACAAAAAGTATATCGCGTCCAAACCTTGGGTGAAGGATAACTATCTACGTATGCCTGAACGCAAACCTGATTGGATTTAATTATGGCAAGTGAATTTCTTCTAACCGAAAAATACCGTCCTCAAGTAATTGATGATTGTATTCTTCCTGATGAAACTAAAAAAACATTTAAGGAGTTTGTAGAGAAGGGTGAGATTCCTAATCTCCTTCTTGCTGGACCTCCTGGTATCGGCAAAACTACAATCGCAAAAGCACTTTGTAATGAACTAGGAGCAGATTATTATGTCATCAACGGATCCGACGAAGGACGTTTCCTGGATACTGTACGGAACCAAGCAAAGAACTTCGCTTCGACCGTCTCACTTACGGGATCTTCTAAACACAAAGTCATCATCATCGATGAGGCAGATAACACGGGGAACGACGTACAACTCTTACTACGGGCAAATATTGAGGCATTTTATAGCAACTGCCGATTCATCTTCACCTGCAACTACAAGAACAAAATTATTGAACCTCTTCATTCCCGATGTGCAGTCATCGACTTCACAATCAAGGGAAAACAAAAGCAACAACTTGCGGGAAGTTTCTTTAAAAGAGTTCTCCAAATCTTGGATGCGGAAAGGATTGAGTATGATGAAAAAGTGGTTGTTGAACTTGTTACAAAACACTTCCCAGATTTCCGTAGAGTCCTCAACGAATGCCAACGATATTCTACGGGAGGAAAAATCGACTCAGGTATTCTTGCATCTTTCTCAGACATCTCCGTAAATGAACTTGTCAAATCTCTCAAAAATAAAAACTTTCCAGAAGTTCGTAAGTGGGTGGTCTCCAACCTTGACAACGATGCTCCTGTTCTACTTCGCAGGATTTATGACGCCTGTTATGATTGTCTTTCACCCCAATCTATCCCTGCTGCCGTTCTTGTTATTGCTAAGTACCAATACCAATGTGCGTTCGTGGCTGATCAGGAAATAAATCTTCTTGCAGCATTAACTGAAATTATGTGTGAGTGTGAATTCAAATGAAAGTCCCATCTAAATCTGAATTGATGCATTATCGTCTTCAAGCAGTTATGCGTGAAAACATTTTTGACAAAGATCAAATGAAATATCTTGGTGTTCGTGATGATGGTAAACATTGGTATCTTCTTGGCGGAGAGCATGAAGTATCTTCGGATCAATTTGAAGACATTGAATTGGTTGAGGAACTATAATGAATCCGTACAAAATTAACAAAGCATCTTTTGTAGAACAACCAGTAAAAACTACTCCACAAAATGTAAAAGAGGCAAATGAGGCACTCTTTTATTCTAAAATGAATCTTCCACAGGCAGCAAAGCATTGTGGAATGACTCAAAAAGAAATGAAACTTACTTTTTTTGAATACCTTAAGTATAACAAACCTGATTATGAAAATTGATTTTTCTCGTATCAATCTTGAAGAATTCTTTGGTTGTGTGAAGGCAACAAACACAAAGCAAATGAAATCTAATGCCTTTAAAACTTTTCGTACATATCTGCAAGAAAAATCTTTTGCAAAATGGAGTAGTGGGCAGTTGAATTATGTTGGTGATTATGAAGATGGAAAAGATTTTGTAGATAATTCTGGAATCTTTTATGAGATGAAAGGATCTCTGGGTCTTTTTAATAAAAATGGCAGTTGTAAGCGTGTTGTTTTAATTAACAAACGCCCAGGAAAAAAGAAAATCAAAGAATTAAAAAAAGAAGATATTCAAAAAACCTTTGAGTATATGTTTCTTGTTGATACAAAAAATATGACGATTGGATATACTGATTGGGATACTGTATATTCCCGCACAGAATGTGATGGTGCTGGTGCCACTTTCAAACTTGAAAAGGGAGATTATAAAATCTTGGCATCTAACATTACTCCAATTGAGAAAGAAATTGATGCTAGTCAACTTTTGAATATGATTGAGGTTATTCTGTAATGCCTTATACTCAAAAATCTCTTAAAACCTGTTTAAGGTATCCTGGCGGAAAGTCCCGTGCTTGTGAAAAAATGGGACCTTACTTTCCAGATCTTCGCAACTATGATGAGTTCCGAGAACCATTTCTTGGTGGTGGAAGTGTTGCAATTTATATCACAAAGAAGTATCCTGGATTAAATATTTGGGTAAATGACCTTTATGAACCTCTTGTAAACTTCTGGCAACAACTCCAGATGTTTGGGAATGATCTGAAGAATGAATTGGTTG
>JACCDU010373663.1_pt1 | contig 28515 bp, 22 predicted proteins | sample 7446081 | NCBI WGS metagenome assembly JACCDU01 (sample SAMN15323447, study PRJNA562643) | freshwater metagenome | isolation source: river surface water | place: USA:Blue River Watershed | collected 2017-08-17
GACCGGGGTTGCCCACGGTCTCGCCAAACAGCAGTTTGGTGTTGGGCCGGATGGCGGCGCGCCAGCCGTCGATGTCGCCCGGCTTCACAAACGTGGTCTCGATGCCAAAGCGCCGCAGCGTGTAGTTCAGCAGGTTTTGCGAGCCGCCGTACAGCGCCGTCGAAGCCACGATGTGGCTGCCCGCGCCCATGAGCGTGCAGACGGCCAGGTGCAGCGCGGCCTGGCCGCTGGCGGTGGCAATCGCGCCAATGCCACCTTCCAGGGCGGCCACGCGCTGCTCGAGCACGGCCGTGGTCGGGTTGCTGATGCGGCTGTAGACGTGGCCCGCGCGCTCAAGGTTGAACAGGGCGGCGGCCTGGTCGCTGGACTCGAAGACGAAGGAAGTGGACAGGTGGATGGGCACGGCGCGCGCGCCGGTGCTGGGGTCGGGGCCGGCCCCGGCGTGCAGGGCCAGGGTGTCGAAGCCGGGGTCGGAATAGCCGGGCATGTCGGGGTGTCTCCGAGAAGGGGGTCTGAAGGCGCGTACGGGTACGCTTGCGCGCCATTGTGGGCTATATTTCCACACACCCTTGTCACCCCCGGCCCCTTGGAGACACCATGCAAGTCAGCGACATCCTGCGCGTCAAAGGCAACACCCTGTTCACCGCCCAACCCGACCAGCCCCTGATGGACGCGGTCAGTTTCATGGCCGAAAAAGACCTGGGCTCGCTGGTGGTCATGGACAAGGGCCTGGTCGCGGGCATGCTGACCTTTCGCGAGGTGATCCAGAAGATCGTTGGCAACGGCGGCCAGGTCGGCGCGAGCCGGGTGCGCGAGGCCATGGACCCCGCGCCGCTGACCTGCAGCCCGCAAACCGCGATCGACGAGGTGCGCCGCATGATGCTCGAGCGCCACGCGCGCTACATGCCGGTGCTCGAAGGCACGCTGCTGATGGGCGTGATCAGCTTCTACGACGTGGCCAAGGCCGTGGTCGACGCGCAGAACTTCGAAAACAAGATGCTCAAGGCCTACATCCGCGACTGGCCGGCCGAGAAAGACCAGGCCTGAGCCGGCCGCCGCTCTGGGATAATCCCGGCCCATGAGCGGCAACACCTTCGGCACCCTTTTCTCCGTCACCAACTTCGGTGAGTCCCACGGCCCGGCGATTGGCTGTGTGATCGACGGCTGCCCGCCCGGGCTGCCGCTGTCCGAAGCCGACATCCAGCCCGACCTGGACCGTCGCCGCCCCGGCACCAGCAAGTTCGTCACGCAGCGCAACGAGCCCGACGCGGTGCAGATCCTCTCGGGCGTCTACCAGGGCGTGACCACCGGCACGCCGATCTGCCTGCTGATCCAGAACACCGACCAGCGCAGCAAGGACTACGGCGACATCCTGCAAACCTTCCGCCCCGGCCACGCCGACTACAGCTATTGGCGCAAATACGGCGTGCGCGACCCGCGTGGCGGCGGCCGCTCCTCGGCGCGCCTGACGGCCCCCATGGTGGCCGCGGGTGCCGTGGCCAAGAAATGGCTCAAGGAAAAATTCGGCACCACCTTCATGGGCTGCATGACGCAGATCGGCGAAGTGCCCATCGGTTTCGAGAGCTGGGACCATGTGCCCAACAACCCGTTTTTTGCCCCGGTGGCCGATGTGACGGCGCTCGAGGACTACATGAACGCGCTGCGCAAGTCGGGCGATTCGTGCGGCGCGCGCCTGCGCGTGGTCGCGCGTGGCGTGCCGGCGGGCCTGGGCCAGCCGCTGTTTGACAAGCTCGACGCCGACATCGCTTACGCCATGATGGGCATCAACGCCGTCAAGGGCGTGGAGATCGGCGCGGGCTTTGGCTGCGTCACGCAAAAGGGCAGCACGGCCGGCGACACGCTCACGCCCGAAGGCTTCGTGGGCAACAACGCCGGCGGCATCCTGGGCGGCATCAGCTCGGGCCAGGACATCGAGGTGCAGATCGCGGTCAAGCCCACGAGCTCGATCCTGATCCCGCGCGAGACCATCGACTCGGCAGGCCAGCCCACCGAGGTCATCACCAAGGGCCGCCACGACCCTTGCGTGGGCATCCGCGCCACGCCGATCGCCGAGGCCATGCTGGCGCTGGTGCTGATCGACCACGCGCTGCAGCACCGCGCGCAGTGCGGTGACGTGCAGCACGCGCTGCCCCCCATCGCCGCCCACAAGGCCTGATGCGCTCACCTGTGGGAGCGCGCCCCTGCGCGCGACGCCTTCGGCCGCAGGGGCGGCCTCCTGCAGCCCAGCTGGCGGGAGCGCGACATGGCTGAGCGCCGGGCCCTGCTGCCTTTTGCCGCGCTGTCGGCGAGTTATTTCGCGCACATCGGTTTTTTCAACCCCTACCTGCCGCTGTGGCTGAAAGACCTGGGCCTGTCGCTGGTGGCCATCAGCGTGCTGACCTCGGTGCAGGCGGCCACGCGATTGTTCGCGCCCTACATCTGGGGCTGGCTCAGCGACCACACGGGCGAACGCGTCAAGCTCATGCGCCTTGGCGCGGCGGTGGCGCTGGCCTCGGCCTGCGGGCTGTGGCTCGAGCTGTCGCCCCTGTGGCTCGGGGTGGTGCTGTTCCTCATGTTCACCCACACCAGCGCCATGATGCCCATGAGCGAAGCCGCCATGGCCCACCTGGTGAGCCAGGGCGGCGCGTTTGACGCCAAGCGCTACGGCCGCGTGCGCCTGTGGGGCTCGATCGGCTTTCTCGTCACCGTGTTCGCAGCCGGCGCCTGGTTCGAGGCCTTCGGCATGCACCAGTTCCCGAGCATGACGGTGCTGAGCCTGCTGGCGGTGCTGGCCAGCGTGTGGTGGCTGCCCGACTTCAAGGAAGCCGCGCACGCCGAGCAGGCACGCCCCGCGGTCTGGCCGGTGCTGCGCCAGGCGCCGGTGCGCTGGTTTTTTGCGAGCGCCTTTTGCCATGTGCTCTCGCACATCGGCATCTATGTGTTCTTCTCGCTCTACCTGGACGCGCTGGGCTACAGCAAGACGCTGATCGGCCTGATGTGGGCCGTCTCGGTGGTGGTGGAGATCGCCTGGTTTTTCTGGCAGTCGCGCTGGCTGCACCGGCTGCCGCTCTCGGCCTGGCTGCTGCTGTGCGCGGCCGCGATGGCCTTGCGCATGGTGCTCACCGCGAGCTGGGCCGATGTGCTGTGGGTGCTGGTGCTGGCGCAGGCGCTGCACGCGCTGACCTTTGCCGCGCACCACACGGCCTGCGTGGCCATGGTCTCGCACCATTTCCCGGGCCGCCTGCGCGGGCGCGGCCAGGCGCTCTACACCGTGATCGCCTACGGCTTTCCGGGCGTGCTCGGCGGCCTCTTGGGCGGCCTGATCAGCGAACGCTTTGGTCTGGTCACGGTGTTCTGGGCCTCGGTGCTCACGAGCGTGCTGGCCATGCTGGCCAGCTGGAAAGTCTGGCGCCACCACCACCCTGCAAGCCATGAAGACCGAGAGCGCCAAACTGCCTGAGTTTTTGCCCGCGCCGCTGGCCAGCGCACTGGCCGGCGCGCAACGCGCCGTCACCGAGTGGGCGGGCGTGCGCACGGTCTGGCATGTCTGGGGCGCGCCCGAGCGGCCGGCCGTGGTGCTGCTGCATGGCGGCAGTGGCAGCTGGACGCATTGGGTGCGTAACATCGCGCCGCTGCGCGAGGCGGGCTGGCGCGTGCTCGTGCCCGACCTGCCGGGCTTTGGCGACTCGGACCTGCCGCCCGGCTGCACCGATGTGCCGCAACTGCCCGCGCACCTGCACGCGGGCCTGCAGCAACTGGCGCCCCAGGGCCCGGTGCAGATCGTGGGCTTCTCGTTTGGCGGCATGGCCGGCGCGCTGTGGCTGGCCGAATTCCCGGACGATGCGGCCGCCCTGGTGCTGGTGGGCGCGCCGGGCCTGGGCCTGTCCGCGCCGCAGCGCACGCCGCTCAAGGGCTGGCGGCACCTGCCCACGTTGGCGCAGCAAAACGAGGTGCACCGCCACAACCTGATGGCGCTGATGTTCGAACGGGCCGAAAGCCTGGACGGTCTGGCCCTGGCCCTGCACGCGGCCAATGTGGCGCGCGACCGCTTGCCGCGCCGGCGCCTGTCGTCCACACCCATCGTGGCCGAGGCCTTGCCGCGTGTGAAAGCCCGTGTGAGCGCCATCTACGGCGAGCACGATGCGCTGTACCGGAGCCGCCTGGCAGATGTGCGCGAAGCCCTGCCGCGCTGGGCCCCGCACTGGGGCCAGTGGCACACCGTGCCCGGGGCAGGGCATTGGGTGCAGTACGAGGCGGCAGACGATTTCAACGCCGCTTTACAGACGCAGTTAATCGGGATCTGACCCCGATTGAATGAATTGGGGTCAGACCCCAATGGGGCCATCAGCCCTTGATGGCCGAGACGGCGGCGCGCAGGCCCAGCAGGTAGCTGTCGACGCCGAAGCCGGCGATCTGGCCCTTGGCGATGGGGCCGATCACCGAGTGGTGGCGGAATTCTTCGCGCGCGTGGATGTTGGACATGTGCACCTCGATGATGGGGCACTGGAGGATGGCCAGCGCGTCGCGGATGCCGTAGCTGTAGTGCGTCCAGGCGCCGGCGTTGATCAGCACGGCCTGCGTGCCGTCGGTGTGGGCGCGGTGGATGCGCTCGGCCATCTCGCCTTCGAGGTTGGTCTGGTAGCACTCGACCTCGGCGCCCAGTTCCTTGCCCAGGGCGATCAGCTGCGCGTCGATCTCGGCCAGGGTGATGGTGCCGTACTGCGCGGGGTCGCGCTTGCCGAACATGTTGAGGTTGATGCCGTTGAGGGTCAGGATTTTCATGGTGGTGCAGGGGTGAGGGCTTCGACAGGCTCGGCCCGAACGGGGGCTTGGCGCCGCATGCGGCGATTGTCGGGCATTTGCGGCAAGATGGCGGCTGACACCACAGAGCCCATTGCCATGACCACGACCCTCAAGATCGATTTTGTCTCCGACATCGCCTGCCCCTGGTGCGCGGTTGGCCTGTTCTCGCTCGAAAAAGCGCTGGACCGCCTGCAGGGCGAGGTCAGCGCCGAGCTGCATTTCCAGCCCTTTGAGCTCAACCCCGACATGTGGCCCGGCGGCCAGGACCTGGGTGAGCACCTGACACAAAAATACGGCTCTACGCCCGAGCAGCAGGCGCAAATCCGCCAGACGATTTCGGCGCGGGGTGCCGAAGTGGGTTTTGCCTTCGCCGAAGGCGGTCGTGGCCGCGTCTACAACACCTTTGACGCCCACCGACTGCTCACCTGGGCCGAAGGCCAGGGCGAGGGCGCGCAGCGCCGCCTCAAAAAGGCGCTGCTGGCCGCCTACCAGGGCCGCGCCGAACGCATCGAAGACCATGCGGTGCTGCTGGCCGTGGTGCAGGAGGCGGGGCTCGATGTGGCCGCCGCACGCGCGGTGCTCGACTCTGACGCTTATGCCGAAGAGGTGCGCAGCGTGGAGCGCCAATACCAGCAGGCCGGCATCCGCTCGGTGCCGGCGGTGATCATCAATGACCAGTACCTGATCTCGGGCGGCCAGCCGGCCGAGGTCTTCGAGCAAAGCCTGCGCCAGATCGCGGCCCAGCTGCAGGCCAAGGCCCAGGCATGAGCGCTGCGCGCCAGCCGGTGCTCTTTGTCTCGCACGGCTCACCCATGTTCGCGCTGCAGCCCGGCAGCACGGGGCCCGCGCTGGCGCAATGGGCGCGCACGCAGGCGCCGGCCGAACAACTGCGGGGCATCGTGCTGATGTCGCCGCACTGGATGACGCGCGGCATCGGTGTGCAGACCGCCCCCCAGCCCGAGACCTGGCACGACTTCGGCGGCTTTCCCGCACCGCTTTATGAGTTGCAATACCCGGCGCCGGGTGCGCCCGCGCTGGCTAAGCAGGTGCTGGCGCTGCTGCGCGCGGCCGAGTTGTCGGCGGGGCCCGACCCCGAGCGCCCCTTCGACCACGGCTGCTGGGTGCCGCTGATGCACCTGTATCCGCAGGCCACGGTGCCCGTGGTGCAGGTGTCCTTGCCCGTCTATGTGAGCCCGCAGCAGATTTACGCCGTGGGCCGGGCGCTCGCGCCGCTGCGCGAGCAGGGCATCTTGCTTGTGGGCTCGGGCAGCATGACGCACAACCTGCGCGAGCTGCGCCGCGAGGATGGCCCGACCGAGCCCTATGTGAGGGCCTTTTGCGGCTGGGTCGAAGACACGCTGCAGCGCGGTGACCTGGCGGCCATGCTCGACTACCGCGCACGCGCCCCGCAGGCCGAACGCGCGCACCCGACGGACGAGCACTTTCTGACGATCTACTTCGCCCTCGGCGCTGCCGGCTGGGGCCAGCCGCAAGGCCCGAAGCCCGAATACATCAGCCACGAGGTCATGTTCCGCACGATCGCGATGGACGCGTTCAGCCTGCAGTGAGGGAGAAACGATGGACCGACGCACGCTCTTGATCGGGCTGGGTGGCTGGGCGGCGCTCGGCACGCAGGCCGCGCCCGGCACGCTGGCTGAGCAGGCGCGCCAGGGTGGCGTGCTGCTGATCCGCCACGCCAGTACCGAGCCCGGCCTGGGCGACCCGCCGGGCTTCACGATCGGCCAGTGCCGCACCCAGCGCAACCTGTCGGCCGCAGGCCGCGCCGAAGCGCAGGCCATCGGCGACTGGTTTCGCCGCCACGGCCTGCGGGCCACGGCGGTCCGCAGCAGCCAGTGGTGCCGCTGCCAGGACACGGCGCGCCTGGCCTTTGGGCGGCAGGAGGATTGGTCCGCGCTCAACTCCACCTTCGACGGCCAGGGCCAGCCCCGCGAGCAACTGCGCGCCTTGCGCGACCGGCTGCAGCATTTGCGGCCCGGCGAGCTGGAGGTCTGGGTCACGCACCAGGTCATCATGACCGCGCTGACCGAGGCCTACCCCGCGATGGGCGAAGGGTTTTTGGTCGACGACCTGGGCCAGTTGCGCGCGCGCGGCATGATGCGGCCCGATGCCTGAACTTACAACCGAACTCACTGTTTATTTCGACGGCAGCTGCCCGCTGTGCCGTGGCGAGATCGCGCTCTACCGCCGCCAGCGCGGCGCCGAGCGCCTCGCCTGGGTCGATGTGAGCGCGCCTGCCGAACTCGGCGAAGGCCTGTCTTGCGAGGCCGCGATGCGGCGCTTCCATGTGCGCGAGGCGCAAGGCCGACTGCACAGTGGCGGCGCTGCTTTTGCGCGCCTGTGGCGCGCCTTGCCCGGCTGGCGGGTGCTGGGCTGGGTGTTCGCCTGGCCGCCGCTGTCGTGGGCGCTGGAAGCCGCTTACCGCCTGTTCCTGCCGCTGCGCCCGCGCTTGCAGCGTTGGGTGCACCGCCACTGGCCCGAGGTGGCGCAATGAGGTGGCTGCCTGTGTGGATGGCGTGTCTGGCCCTGCAGGCGCAGGCCCAGGTGGGCGAGCGCGTGGTGCTGGACGGCCTGGGCGGTCTGGCCATCGACCGCACCGAGGTCACGATCGGCCAGTTCGAGCGCTACGCACGTGCCACCGGCGTGCGCACGCGGGCCGAGCAAGAGGGCGGGGGCTTTGAATACGTGGCCGGCTGGCAGCGCCGCGCGGGCTGGACCTGGCGCACGCCCGAGGGCGTGCCCGCTTCGCCAGACCTGCCGGCCGTGCACCTCACGCATGCCGAGGCCGCGGCCTACTGCCGCTGGGCGGGCGGGCGCTTGCCCAGCGCCGCCGAGTGGCGCGCCGCGGGCTTCACCGAGCTGCGTGCCGCGCCGCCCGCGCCCTGGGTGCGGGGCCGCAACTACCCCTGGACCACGGGCGAGAGCCCGCAGGGCGCCAACACCAGCGACCCCGACCCCTGGCCGCGCGCCGCGCCCGTGACCCAGACGCGCGCCGGCGTCAACGGCCTGCACGACATGGGCGCCAACGTCTGGGAGTGGGCGGCGGACGCGCGCGGCCACGAGCGCCAGACGCTGGGCGGCTCCTGGTGGTACCCGGCCTACCAGATGAAGGCCGATGTCGAGGCCTGGAAGAGCGCCGATTTTTACGCCGTCTACATCGGCTTTCGCTGCGTCTACGACGCGCAGGGCCAGCGCTGATGGCCGCCATGCACAGTCTGCGCGAGGGCTACCGCGCCCTGGTGATCGGCGCCAGTGGCGCCATCGGCCAGGCCTTTGCGCAGGCCCTGCGCCAGGACGCGCGCTGCGCCGAGGTGCAGGCCGTCGCGCGCGGCCAGCCGGTGGCCTGGGACTTGGCCGACGAACAGAGCCTGGCGCGGCTGGCCGAGCAATTGCCCGGCCCCTGGCACCTCGTGGTCGACGCCACGGGCGCCCTGAGCCTGGATGGCCATGGCCCCGAAAAACGCTTGCAAGAGCTGGACGCCGAGCGCCTGGCGCGCAGCCTGCAGGTCAACGCCATCGGCCCCGCGCTGCTGCTCAAGCACCTGAGTGCGCAGCTGGCGCGCGGCGAGCGCGTGGTCTGGGCCAAGTTGTCGGCGCGCGTGGGCAGCATCGAAGACAACCACAAGGGCGGCTGGTACGGCTACCGCGCAGCCAAGGCCGCGCTCAACCAGCTGCTGCAGACGGCCGCCATCGAACTCGCGCGCCAGCGGCCACTGGCCGTGGTGGCGGCGCTGCAGCCGGGCACCGTGCGCTCGGCGCTGAGCCGGCCCTTTGTGGGTGAGGAGGCCTTGGCACCCGAGGTGTCGGCGCAGCGCCTGCTGGGCGTGCTCGATGCGCTGGCGCCCCAGGGCCGCGCGCATTTCGTCGACCACCAGGGGCAGTCCATCCCCTGGTGAAGCGTTGTTTGGGCGGACAATGGCGTTCGGTTCGCACAGGCGGGAGGCACAAGCGCGATGAGTTTGCACAGCTGGTGGTTGTTCGTGGTCATGACCTTTTTCATCTCGGCCACGCCGGGGCCCAACATGCTGCTGGTGATGAGCCACGGCGCGCGTTTTGGCTGGCGCAAGGCGGTGATGACCATGCTCGGTTGCATGAGCGCCTTGCTGGCCATGGTGAGCATTTCCGCGGCGGGCCTGGGCGCGCTGCTGCACAGCTTTCCGGCGGTGTTCGACGCCTTGCGCTATGCGGGCGCGGCCTACCTGGCTTACCTGGGTTACCGGCTGTGGACCGCGCCCACGGCCGCAGCGCAAGTGGAGCAGGCGCAGCCCAGCGGGGTGCAACCCGCCAGCGCGGGCGCGCTTTTTCGCGAAGGCCTGGCCGTGGCGGCCAGCAACCCCAAGGCCATCGTGTTCGCCGCAGCCTTCTTTCCGCAGTTCATCGAGCCCGGGGCCCCCGCGCTGCCGCAATTCGCGATCTTGCTGGCCACCTTCACCGTGATCGAGATGGGCTGGTATGGCGTCTACGCCGTCAGCGGCCACCAACTCGCGCGCCATTTGCGGCGCGCGCACGTGCTCAAGGCCTTCAACCGCGTGACGGGCGGGGTGTTCGTGGGCTTTGCCGCGCTCATGGCCACCAGCCGCTGAAGGCCAGGCGTCCCACTTGCCCCCAGGGCCTGTGCGCCAGGCTGGGGATAAGTGCATGAACAAGCGGCGCAGGCCGCATGCCTCTTGGGACAGCGGCGGTTGCCTGTTTTTTGTGCAGGTTCAGGCCAGCGCCTTGGCGATCTTGTGGCGAGGCACCGTGGGTTTGGGGCAGACGCCGCGCGGCAGCGCGAACCATTCGCGCACATCCTGCTCCAGCCCCACGCCGTGCATGAAGTTGTAGATGGCCTTCTTGAGCCCGCGGCCCAGCACATCGTGGTCCACCCCTTGGGGCATGGGCGTGGGGTCGATGAAGCCGATGTCGTTCTTGGCAAACGTGACCTCGGGCAGCGGCACGAGCTGCACGCCATAGTCTTCAGGGTTCAGGCCCACGGGCGAGTGCACGGTGCAGACAAAGCGGTGGAAGAAGCCGCTGTGGATGCAGCCGTTTTCAAAGAGCTGGCGCACGTACTCGAGCGCGTCCACCGTGTCCTGCAGGGTTTGCGTGGGAAAGCCGTACATCAGGTAGGCGTGCACCAGGATGCCGGCGTCGGCCATGCCGCGCGTCACGCGCGCCACCTGCTCGACCGTCACGCCTTTTTTCATCAGATCGAGCAGGCGGTCCGAGGCGACCTCGAGCCCGCCCGAGAGCGCGATGCAGCCGCTCTCGGCCAGCAGTTCGCTGAGTTCGGGCGTGAAGGTTTTTTCGAAACGGATATTGCCCCACCAGCTGATCTGCACGTTTCGGCGCAGCAGCTCTTCGGCCAGGGCCTTGAGCACTTTGGGCGGCGCGGCCTCGTCGACGAAATGGAAACCCGTTTGCCCGGTCTCGGCCACGATGCGCTCGATGCGGTCGACCAGGGTGCTGGCGGCGGCCGTTTCGTAGCGGCCGATGTAGTCCAGGCTCACGTCGCAGAAGCTGCACTTCTTCCAGTAGCAGCCGTGCGCCACCGTGAGCTTGTTCCAGCGCCCGTCGCTCCAGAGCCGGTGCATGGGGTTGAGCATGTCCAGGAGGCTCAGGTAGTCGTGGATGGGCAGGCCGTCCCAGGTAGGGGTCCCCACGTCCTCGAAAGGGATGTCGGGCTCGGGCCAGTTCACGAACTTGACGCGCTCAGCGTCTCGCATGAAGCAGCGCACCAGCCGCTCGCGGCTGCGCTGGCCGGCCACGTGCTCGACCAGGGCCAGCACCGGGCGCTCGCCCGCGTCGAGCGTGACGAAGTCGACGAAGTCAAACAGGCGCGGCTCGGTCAGCTCGCGCAGCTCGGTGTTGACGAAGCCGCCGCCCAGGCCGATGCGGATCTCGGGGTGGTGCCGCTTGATGGTTTGCGCAATCCGCAGCGCGCCGTAGACCGAGCCCGGGAAGGGCACCGAGAGCAGCACGAGCTGCGGCCGGTGTTCGGCCACGGTGGCCAGCGTGAGCTCGGCCAGGGTCTGGTCGACCAGATTGGGCGGCGCCGCCAGCGCCTGTGCCAGCGGCTCGAAGCTCGCTTGCGCGGCCGCCAGCGATTCGGCGTAGCGCACGAACTCGAAGCGCGGGTCGGCCGCGCCCTGGATCACGTCGGCCAGGTCGTTGAGGTAGAGCGTGGCCAGGTGCCGCGCGCGGTCGCTGTGGCCCAGGGCGCCGAAGGCCCAGCCCAGCGGGTCGCCCGTTTCCTCGTCGTCATAGGCGTCGAGCGCCACAAAGCGCGGACCTTCGGGCAAAAAGCCACGCGCCGCGATGCGGTGCGCGAGCGTGCTGTCGCGGCCTTGCAAAAAGGCGATCACGCGCTCGATGGTCTGGGCGTAGCGCGGGTAGTGGTCCAGGAAAAAATTCACCGGCCCGCTGCGCTCGGCCTCGGGCTGGGCCAGCGCCGCCTCGCGCAGGGCGGCCAGGCCCTTGCCACTCAGCAGGCGCAGCACCAGCGCGAGCGCCAGATCGGCCTGCACCGCGGCGATGCCGCGCGCGCGCAAAAAGCCGGTGAGGTAGGCGGTCGAGGGGTAGGGCGTGTTGAGCTGCGTCATCGGCGGGATGAGGCTCAGCACTTTGACGGGGGTGGCGGTCGGCATGCGGGCGGCGTTCAGGGTCAAGCCATGGGATTATCGACGTCCCTGCGCAGAACCGCTGCCGACCGCATCAGCCTGAGCGCCTTCCCGTACCATCGGGCGCCATGAACGACGCTCGCCATACCGCTGCACCGCTGTCTGCCCTCTTTGTGCAGGCGGCGCCTGGCGTGCCGCTTTCGCCCGCACAGCAGCATTTCAATCGGCTGCTGCAAGAGGTGGCGGCGCTCACCGCGCAGATCGCGCGGCTGCAGGCCTGGGAGACCCAGCACCGCCATGGCCACATGCAGGCGCTGCACCACAGCCGCCAGCAGGCGCAGGCGCTGGCCGAGTCGCTGTGCCTGCAGCTGCACGGGCGCCTGCAGACAGGCCCCCTGACGGCCAGCCAGCAGCGCATCGCGCGGCGCAAGCTGCGCCAGCTGCTGAGCGACTGGCCCAGCACCGTGCCGGAAGTGCAGGCCTTGGTCGCGCACTACCGCGAGGAGGGCGAAGACGAAGAAGCGGTCGAAGCCGCCCGCGAAGCCGCGCAGCGCCTGCGCGAGCAGATCGAAGAGGCGCTGGGCCAGCCGCTGGACGGCGGCGATCGCCACCAGACGCCCGAAGACGTGATGGCCGCCGGCATGCGCCAATGGCAGCGCCAACAGGACGCGGCCGAGGCCCGCAAGGCCGCCAAGCGCGCCGCACGCCAGGCGCAAAAAAAGCCGCAAGCCCATGCCCGGCAACAGGCGCAGCAACTCGACGCCCAATCCGCGCTGCGCACGGTCTTTCGCCAGCTTGCCAGCGCCTTGCACCCCGACCGCGAGCCCGATGCCGCCGAACGCGAACGCAAAACGGCGCTCATGAGCACGGTCAATGCGGCCTATGAACAAGGCGATCTGAGCACCTTGCTGCGCCTGCAAATGCAAACTCTGTCGGGCGCCGCGCCCGGCGCCCTGGCCGACGAACGCCTGGCCGCCATGGCCTTGCTGCTCAAGGACCAGGTGAAGGCCTTGCGGGACGATGTGCAGCAGTGGCACAGCCGCCTGCGCCACGAGTTGGGGGTGGCGGTGGGCGCCGAGATCGACGAGGCGGCCATGGGCCGCCAGTTGCAGCAGCAGCGCCACCAGGCCGAGCAGCAGGTGGCGGTGTTGCAAGCCGATCTGCGCAGCGCTTCCGGTGAGGCCAGCTTCAAAAGCTGGCTCAAGGCCGAGGGCGCGGCCATGAAAGAAGCCGCCCAAGCGGCGGCGTCCTTGTGGGCCTGAGGGCGGCGATCAGTCGGCGTCGCCCAGGGGCAGGCAGCTGCAAAACAGGTTGCGGTCGCCGTAGACGTTGTCGACACGGCCCACGGGCGGCCAGTACTTGACGCTGCCGGCCGGGCGGCCCGCCAGCGCGCCACCCACATTGCGCGCGTAAGGACGGTCCCAGTCGGCGCCCATCAGGCTTGCGGCCGTGTGCGGCGCGTTTTTCAGCGGGTTCTGGTCTTGCGGCCAGGCGCCGCTTTCGACCTGGCGGATCTCCTCGCGGATCGCGATCATCGCGTCGATGAAGCGGTCCAGCTCTTCGAGCGTTTCGCTCTCGGTGGGCTCGACCATCAGGGTGTTGGCCACGGGAAAGCTCAGCGTGGGCGCGTGGAAGCCGTAGTCCATCAGGCGCTTGGCCACGTCCTCGGCCATCACGCCGCTGCTGTCCTTGAAGTGGCGCAGGTCCAGGATGCACTCGTGGGCCACATGGCCGTTCTCACTCGCATACAGCGTGGGGTAGTGGGGCGCCAGGCGCTTGCTGATGTAGTTGGCGGCCAGGATGGCGGCTTCGGTCGCGTGCTGCAGGCCGTCGGCGCCCATCATGCGGCAGTACATCCAGCTGATCGGCAGCACGGCTGCGTTGCCCAAGGGGGCTGCGCTCACGGCGCCGACGGCATGCCGTTCGGGCTGAGCCTGTCGAAGCCCTTCGACAAGCTCAGGGCGAACGCTGCTTGCAGCCGCCGTTGCGTGGCCCGGCAGGTAGGGCACCAGGTCTTCGACCACGCAGACCGGGCCGACGCCCGGGCCGCCACCGCCGTGTGGGATGCAGAAGGTTTTGTGCAGATTCAGGTGGCTCACGTCGCCGCCGAACTCGCCGGGGGCGGCCACGCCGACCAGCGCGTTCATGTTGGCGCCGTCCACATAGACGCGGCCACCGTGCTGGTGCACCAGTTCGCAGAGCTGCTTGACCTGGGTTTCGAACACGCCGTGCGTGCTCGGGTAGGTGATCATCACCGCGGCCAGGTTGGCGCTGTGCTGTTCGCACTTGGCGCGCAGGTCATCCAGGTCCACGTTGCCGTTCTCGTCGCACTTGGTCACCACCACCTGCATGCCCACCATCTGGGCGCTGGCCGGGTTGGTGCCGTGGGCGCTGCTCGGGATCAGGCAGATGTTGCGGTGGCCCTGGCCTTGGGCGCGGTGGTAGGCCTGGATCACGAGCAGACCCGCGTATTCGCCTTGCGAGCCGGCGTTGGGCTGCAGGCTGATGCCCTTGTAGCCCGTGGCCTGGCAGAGCCAGTCGCGCAGCTGCTGGTCGAGCTCGGCATAGCCCTGCAGCTGGTCGGCAGGCGCGAAGGGGTGGGGCTGCGCGAACTCGGGCCAGGTGATGGGGATCATCTCGCTGGTGGCGTTGAGTTTCATGGTGCACGAGCCCAGCGGGATCATGGTGCGGTCCAGCGCCAGGTCCTTGTCGGAGAGCTGGCGGATGTAGCGCAGCATGCCGGTCTCGCTGTGGTAGCGGTTGAAGACCGGGTGCGTGAGGAAGCCGCTGGTGCGGCGAAGCGATTCGGGGATCAGCGGGGCGATGCCTTTTTCAAACTTTTGCCACAGCGCCGATCGTCCTGAGCTTGTCGAAGGACTGGAAGGCCGATCGTCCTGAGCTTGTCGAAGGGCAGGCTCAGCCCGAACGGAGGCAAACAAGGCCCACAAGCCATCGATGTCTTCGCGCGTGGTGGTTTCGTCCAGCGTGATGCCGACGAAGCCGGCGCGGCCCCCGGTGTAGCGGCGCAGATTGAGTGCTTTCGCCACGGCTTTCGCGTGCAGCGCGTCGGCGGCGGCTGCGCTGCCCATGTCCACCGTCAGCGTGTCGAAGGCGGTACCGTGCAGCAGCGAAGCGCCCAGGCCCTTGAGGCCTTCGGCCAGCACGGCGGTGTAGCTGGCGATGCGCTGCGCGATGCGCTTGAGCCCTTCGGGGCCGTGGTAGACCGCGTACATGCTGGCCACGACGGCGGGCAGCACCTGCGCGGTGCAGATGTTGGACGTGGCCTTTTCGCGGCGGATGTGCTGTTCGCGCGTTTGCAGCGCCAGGCGGTAGGCCGGCTGGCCGTGCGCGTCGACGCTCACGCCCACCAGGCGGCCGGGCATGGAGCGCTTGTACTCGTCGCGGCAAGCCAGGTAGGCGGCATGCGGGCCGCCGGCGCCCATGGGCATGCCGAAGCGCTGGGTGGTGCCCACCACGATGTCGGCGCCCATCTCGCCCGGTGTCTTGAGCAGCACCAGGGCCATGAGGTCGGCGGCCAGGATGAAGGCCGCGCCCTTGCTGTGGATCAGGTCGGCCGACAGCTGCCAGTCGGCCAGCCAGCCGCTGCTGCCCGGGTACTGGTTGAGGGCGGCGAAGTAGTCGTCTTGCGCGATGGCCGCTTGCCATTCGTCGCCCGAGCGCACCACCTTGACCGTGAGGCCCAGGGGCGCTGCGCGCGTCTGGATGACTTCGAGCGTTTGCGGGTGCACGTCGCCGCTGACGATGAACACATTGCCTTTGGCTTTGACCGAGCGCTTGGCCAGCGTCATGGCTTCGGCGGCGGCGGTGGCCTCGTCGAGCATGGAGGCGTTGGCGATCGCCATGCCGGTGAGGTCGCACACCATGGTCTGGAAGTTGACCAGCGCTTCCATGCGGCCCTGCGAAATCTCGGCTTGGTAGGGCGTGTAGGCGGTGTACCAGGCGGGGTTTTCGAGGACGTTGCGCAAGATGACGCCGGGCGTGTGCGTGCCGTGGTAGCCCTGGCCGATGAAGCTCTTGAAGAGCTTGTTCTTGCTGGCGATGCGCTTGAGTTGGTCCAGTGCGGCCGCTTCGGTCACGGGCGCGGGCAGCTGCATGGCCTGGGCGCGTGCGATGGAGCGCGGCACGATGGACTCGATCAGGGCGCGACGCGAGGCCTCGCCGATCACGCCCAGCATGTGGGCCTCGTCCTGGGCGCTGATGCCGATGTGGCGCGCGATGAATTCGGACGGGTTCTCGAGGTCGCCGAGCGGGCGGTGGGCGGACATCAGCATGTGCGTTCCTGCAAGTTGGCTCAATTTGTAGGAGGCCGCCCCTGCGGCCGAAAAGGTTCGTCTGTCGGAGAGCGTTCGGCCGCAGGGGCGGCCTCCTACAGCGCTGCCGGCCTGAATCAACCCGCGGTGAACTGCTTGTAGCCGGTCTCGTCGAGCAAGGCATCGACTTCGGCCGCATTGGCCAGCTTGACCTTGAAAAACCAGCCCTTGCCCAGCGGATCGCTGTTGGCCAAGGCGGGGTCGTTGCGCAGGTCTTCATTGACCTCGACGATTTCGCCGGTCACGGGCATGTACACATCGGCAGCCGCTTTCACGGACTCGACCACGCCGGCCACGTCCTTTTGCGCAAAGCTTTTGCCGACTTCGGGCAGGTCCACGAACACCACGTCGCCCAGCGCGTCCTGTGCATGGTGGGTGATGCCGACGACGGCCACATCGCCCTCGACGTGGATCCATTCGTGGTCTTCGGTGTACTTGAGGCTCATGTGAATCTCCTTGAAATTTTCGAGTCCGTTCGCCCTGAGCTTGTCGAAGGGCTGAGTTGACAGGTGGTGTGGGTTCAATCCTTCGACAAGCTCAGGAAGAGCGGATTGAAGTGAATCAACCTCTGTGATAGCGGTTGGGGACGAAGGGCAGGGCGCTGACTTCCATCGGCACGGCTTTGCCGCGCACCATGGCGTTCAGGCGGGTGCCCACGGCGGCATATTCTGCCTGCACGTAGGCCAGCGCAATGGGTTTCTCGGCGGTGGGCGCGAGCAGGCCGCTCGTGACTTCACCGATCTTTTGGCCGGCGTCGTTGTGCAGCTCGACATGCTCGCGCACGGGCACGCGCTCCAGCGCCACCAGGCCCACGCGCAGGCGCTGGGCGGGCTGGGTGCCGTCCAGTTGGGCCAACACCTTGCCCGCGCCCGGGAAACCGCCGGCGCGGGCGCCGCCCGTGCGGCGCACCTTTTGCATGGCCCAGTTCAGATTGGCCTCGACCGGCGTGGTGGTGGTGTCGATGTCGTTGCCATACAGGCACAAGCCCGCTTCGAGGCGCAGCGAATTGCGCGCGCCCAGGCCGATGGGCTTGACCTCGGGCTGGGCCAGCAGCGCGCGGGCAAAGGCCTCGGCGACCTGGGCGGGCAGGGAGATTTCGAAACCGTCTTCGCCGGTGTAGCCGCTGCGGGTCACGTAAAGGTCGGCACCTTGCCAGCTCGCGGGCATGCCGGTCATGAACACCAGCTTGTCCACGCCCGGCAGCAGGCGCGCCAGCGCGGTCACGGCTTGAGGGCCTTGCAGCGCGAGCAGGGCGCGGTCGAACTGCGGCTCGATGGTGCAGCGGCCGGCGATGCGGTTCTGGATGTGCGCCAGGTCGCCGTGTTTGCAGGCGCCGTTGACGATCACAAAAATGTCTTCGCCTCGGTTCACGAACATCAGGTCGTCGATGATGCCGCCCTCGTCGTTGAGCAAGAGGCCGTAGCGCTGCTTGTGCAGGCCCAGGCCGATCACGTCGACCGGCATCAGGCTCTCGAAGGCGGCAGCGGCCTCGGGGCCGACCAGGCGCAGCTGGCCCATGTGCGAGACGTCAAACAGGCCGGCGGCGTTGCGCGTGTGGTGGTGCTCGGCGACGAGCCCGGCGGGGTACTGCACCGGCATGCTGTAGCCGGCAAACGGCACCATGCGCGCCCCGAGTTCGAGGTGCAGGGCATTCAGCGGGGTGGTGAGCAAAGTTGGGTCAGCGGGCATCGGAGACTTTCAAGGGCAGTGGCACCACGGCACATGCCATGGTGGGCCCTCGCTGTCCGCTTTACCTGAGAGATTCACCGGGAACGCGGGGCGTTCTGCGGTTTGCTCCTTCGGTGGATGCCGTGGCGCGATGGCCCGGCACCTCTCTCCAGTGAGGCAACGTCTGAAAGACGTTTTGTCAGTCCTTTTGCCTGAGCGTTCTGCGGTGTTGCCACCCCCTGCGCCTTCGGCGGTCCGGCGCGTGGCGGGACTCTCTCCTGACAGGGCCAGATTCTAACCTCAGCCAATCCGCCCCTTTAGGCCCCCTGGCGGGTCATCGAAAATCTTGGGCAAGCATGGCCGTGAGGCGCATTCTGCCGCCAAGCACATGTAAAGTTATTGGTATTCAATTTCCCCTCTGATCGCCCAGAAAAACAAACCCATGGCCATCAAAAAATCCGACCTGTATTCCTCCCTTTGGGCCTCTTGCGACGCATTGCGCGGGGGCATGGATGCCAGCCAGTACAAAGACTATGTGCTGTTCATGCTGTTCATCAAATACGTGAGCGACAAATACGCCAACAGCACCGACTTTGCCCCCGCCGTGGTCATCCCCAAGGGGGCCAGCTTTGCCGACATGGTGGCCCTCAAAGGCCAGCCAGACATTGGCGACAAGATCAACACCCAAATCATCCAGCCGCTCATTGAAGCCAACAGCAAGCTGGCCCGCAGCGACTTTCCCGACTTCAACGACCCCAACAAACTGGGCGAAGGCAAGGAAATGGTCGAGCGGCTGGGCAACCTGATTGCCGTGTTTCAAAAGCCTGAGCTGGACTTTTCTAAAAACCGCGCCGACCACGACGACATCTTGGGCGATGCGTATGAATACCTCATGCGCCACTTTGCGCAAGACTCTGGCAAAAGCAAAGGCCAGTTCTACACCCCCAGCGAGGTCAGCCGCATTTTGGCCAAGGTCTTGGGCGTTGGCCCCGACAACACCACGGCAAAAACCACCGCGTATGACCCCACCTGTGGCTCAGGCTCGCTGCTGCTCAAAGTGGCCGCCGAAGCAGGCAAGCCCATCACCCTCGAAGGCCAAGAAAAAGACGTGACCACAGCGGGCCTGGCCCGCATGAACATGATCTTGCACAACTTCCCCACGGCCAACGTGCTGAGTGGCAACACGCTCACCAGCCCGAAGTTCAAAGATGGCGAACAGCTGCGCACCTACGACTACGTGGTGGCCAATCCACCGTTCTCTGACAAAGAGTGGAGCACCGGCCTGACCTTGGGCGACAGCGGCCAACAAGACCCCTACCAGCGCTTTGGCTGGGGCGTGCCGCCACCCAAGCAGGGCGACTACGCCTACCTCATGCACATCATCCGCAGCATGAACAGCAGTGGCAAAGCCGCCTGCATCTTGCCGCACGGTGTGTTGTTCAGGGGCAATGCCGAGGCCGTGATTCGTGAAAAGCTGGTCAAGTCCGGCATCTTGAAAGGCATCATCGGCCTGCCAGCCAACTTGTTTTATGGCACGGGCATCCCGGCCTGCGTGCTGGTGCTGGACAAAGAAAACGCCCAAGCCCGCAAGGGCGTGATGATGATCGACGCCAGCAAAGGCTTCATCAAAGACGGCAACAAAAACAAGCTGCGCGAGCAAGACCTCCACAAAATTGTGGATGCCTTTGCCAAAGGCGAAGACCTGCCAGGCTATGCCCGCATGGTGCCGCTGAGCGAAATAGCCAGCGACAAAAACGCCTACAACCTCAACCTGCCGCGCTACATCGACAGCACAGAGGCCGAAGACATTCAAGACCTGCAAGCCCACATGACAGGCGGTATTCCTAACCGCGACCTGGACGCACTGGCCACCTACTGGAGGGTTATGCCCGGCCTGCGCAGCATGCTGTTCAAGCCCCTGCGCGAAGGCTATGCCCAGCTGCAGCAACCCATTGCTGAAGTGAAAGCCGCCGTGCTGGCCCACCCCGAGTTTGTGGCCTTCAACGCCAAAGCCACCCAAACCTTTGCCGACTGGCAAACCCGCAACCTGCCTACGCTGCAAGGCATACAGCCCGGCGACAAACCCAAAGCCTTGGTGGTGCAACTGGCCGAAGACCTGCTGACCACCTTTAAGCCCGTGCCCTTGGTGGACGCGTATGACGTGTACCAACACCTCATGGACTACTGGGCTTCAACCATGCAAGACGACGTGTACCTGCTGGTGCAAGACGGCTGGGCCGCAGGCAGCCAGCTGCGCGAAGTCGTGCAGGTGAAAAACAAAGACAACAAAGGGGTCTGGCCCGAAGCGCACGACTTTGTGGTCAACAAACGCCGTTACAAGAGCGATCTGATCCCCCGTGCCTTGCTCATTGCCCGCTACTACGCCGCCGAACAAACCGCGCTGGACGCCAAACAGGCCGAGCTGGACGCCGTGACCGCCCAACTGGCCGAGCTGGAAGAAGAAAACAGTGGCGACGACATGACCTTTGCCGGCTTTGAAAAAATCAACGACAAAGAAGTGAAAAGCCGCATCAAAGAAATTGGCAACGACGCCGATGCGGCAGACGAGCTCGCAGTGCTGAAGCAATGGCTCAAACTCAGCGACGAAGAAGCCACCCTCAAGAAAACCGTGAAGGCGCTGGACGCCGCGCTGGAGCTAAAAGCCTACAGCCGCTACGCCACGCTGACAGAAGCAGAAACAAAACAGTTGGTGGTGCAAGACAAATGGCTGGCCACCCTCAACGCCAGCCTATCCGCAGAACTGGACCGCGTGAGCCAAACCCTGACCCGCCGCATCCGCGAACTGGCCGAACGCTACGCCACGCCACTGCCTGCGCTGGCAGACGAAGTAGAAGCGCTGTCGGCCAAGGTAGGCGAGCACCTCAAGCGGATGGGAGTTACTCTGTGAATGGTTGGAAAAAATTACCCCTTGGATCATTCATTACTTTTCAGCGTGGCTACGATCTTCCATACCGAGTGCGTAGAGCAGGGAGCATCCCTGTCGTAAGTTCAGCAGGCGTCACTGATTTTCATAATTTGGCAATGGTCGATGGACCGGGTGTCGTAACAGGACGATATGGAACCATCGGCGAACTGTTTTATGTTGAAGAACCGTTTTGGCCTTTAAACACAACGCTCTATATCCGTAACTTTCAAGGGAATCTTCCAAAGTTTGCATATTTTTTGCTGCAGCGATTTGACTTCAATTCTTTTAGTGGGAAAAGTGGTGTTCCAGGAGTAAACCGAAACGACTTGCACTCAGAAACAGTCAAAATCCCAACTGACTTGGATGAACAGCGAGCCATCGCCTCAGCCCTCTCCGACGTCGATGCCCTGATCGCCGGACTGGAAAAACTGATTGCCAAAAAGCGCGACCTCAAACAAGCCGCCATGCAACAACTTCTCACCGGCCAAACCCGCTTGCCGGGGTTCAGTGGTGAGTGGGAGGCGAAACGGTTGGGTGACTTGGCCAATGTTTTAAAGGGCCGTGGTTTATCAAAGGGGCATCTTGTAAGTTCTGGAACGAATTTCTGCATTCTTTACGGCGAGCTGTTCACAACTTATGAGCGGGTCATCAGTTCTGTGGTCAGCAAGACGAACTCACCAGAAGGACTCCTCGGGCTCAACGGTGATGTCCTATTGCCCGGATCTACAACAACTAAGGGCATTGATTTGGCGGTTGCTAGTGCACTGCAAGTAAACAATATTCAACTGGGCGGTGATATCAATGTGATTCGAATGAAACACGCATCGAGTTATGACCCTGTTTTTATGGCGTACTTGTTAACGCATACCCAAAAACTTGCGATTGCTGATTTAGCGCAAGGCAGCACGATCATTCACCTTTACGGACGGAGTCTGCTCAATCTGATGTTGAAACTGCCAGTCATCTCAGAGCAAACCGCTATTGCTACCGCTCTTTCCAGCATGGACGCTGAGATCGCGGCCCTCGAAATTCGCCTAACCAAAACCCGCGAACTCAAGCAAGGGATGATGCAAGAGCTTCTCACCGGAAGGACGCGCTTGGTATGACCGAAACCGACCTCCTGCAAGCCTTGGCCCGTGGCGAAGACAGTCGCCAGCAGTTCAAGCGCGACGCCACCAATGCCGACGGCATGGCGGCCGAGCTGGCTGCGTTGGCCAACAGCGGTGGGGGCACGGTGTTTTTGGGGGTGGCCGATGACGGCAGCATTGCCGGGCTGGGTGCTGCTGATGTGCGGCGTTTGAACCAACTCATCAGCAACGCGGCCAGCCAGCATGTGCGCCCGCCGCTGCACCCGCAAACCGACAACGTGCGAACCGCCCAAGGCCTGGTGCTGGTGGTGCAGGTGCCCAATGGGCTGAGCAAACCGTATATGGACTTGCAAGGCCGCGTGTGGGTGAAAAGCGGGGCCGACAAGCGCCATGTGACGGCGCGTGAAGAAATGCAGCGCATGTTCCAGCGCGGTGGTCTGCTGCAGGCCGACCAAGTGCCGGTGCGTAACGCCACCGTGGCCGACATTGACGAGCGGGCCTTTGGCCGCTACTTCGAGCGGCGTTATGGCCAAAGCCTGAGCGCGGCAGGATTGCCCGTGGCCCAGCTGATGGAAAACCTCAAGCTGGCGCAGGACGGTGTGCCCAACCTGGCAGGCGTGCTGCTGTTTGGCAAGCATCCGCAGCGCTTGTTGCCGGTGTGCCAGATGGGCGCGGTGTGGTTTCCGGGCACGCGCTTGAGCGACACGCGCTACCTCGACAGTGAAAACATAGACGGCCCGCTGGAAGAGCAGTTTGAGCGGGGCATGGCTTTTCTCAAGCGCAGTTTGCACAAGGTGCAGGCGGGCAGGGGCTTTAACACGCTGGGCCAGCTGGAGCTGCCCGAAGAGGCGTTGGTGGAGTTGCTGGTCAACGCCCTAGTGCACCGCGACTTTTTGGTCAGTGCCACCATTCGGCTATTTGTGTTCACCGACCGGGTGGAGATCATCAGCCCCGGCCATTTGCCCGACAGCCTGACGCCCGAGCAAATTCGCACCGGCGTGTCCAACCGCCGCAATGCGGTGCTGGCCGAGCACGCGGCGCACATCTTGCCCTACCGTGGCATGGGCACAGGCGTGCCCCGTGCGCTAGACGCTTGGCCCCAAATTGATCTGGTGGACGAGCCAGAAATCAACCAGTTTCGGGCGGTGGTGTGGCGGACGAAGGTTGCTACCGAAGTCAGCGACCCAGTCACCCCCGAAGTCACCCCCGAAGTCACCCCCGAAGTCACCCCCGAAGTCGGACGTTTGCTGCAGGCGCTGGTCGGGGAGATGAGCCGGGTCGAGATCATGGCGAGCTTGGGCCTCAAAGACGAAAAACACTTCCGCGAAAGCTACCAACAGGCGGCGCTGGCCACAGGCTTGGTAGAGATGACCATTCCCGCAAAACCGCAAAGCCGAAACCAAAAATACCGACTGACCGCAGCGGGCAAGGTCTACAAAGAGCAAATGAATCAGGGAGACGATAAGTGAGCAACGCATTGCGCCCCGAGCGGGCCACACAAAACCGCGTGGTCAAACGCATCACTCGCCCCGTTGCAGAGGGCGGCTTGGGCTACACCTATTTGGGCGAGTGGAGTGGGCGCGAGGGCAACCGCTGCATTGAGTTGGACTTGCTGCGGGCCAATTTGCAGCAGCGCGGTTACTCGGCGGCGCACATTGCGCAGGCGATGCAAAAGCTGCAGGCCGCTGCCGATGTGACGGGCATCACCCTGTACCAGGCCAATTTGCGCACATACCAGCTGCTGCGCTACGGCGTGCCGGTGCAGGTGGCCGCAGGGGCTGCGCACGAAACCGTGCACCTGATTGACTGGCACAACCCACAGGCCAACGACTTTGCGCTGGCCGAAGAGGTCACCCTGCGCGGTGGCCACGAGCGCCGCCCGGACGTCGTGCTCTACATCAACGGCCTGGCCGTGGCGGTGCTGGAGCTCAAGCGCGGTTCGGTGGAGGTGACCGAGGGCATTCGACAGCTCATCAGCAACCAAGAGGCCATTTTTAACCAAGGCTTTTTCAGTACCGTGCAGCTGACGCTGGCGGGCAACGATTCGCAAGGCTTGCGCTACGGCACAGCCGGCACGCCCGAAAAATACTACGTGGAGTGGAAGCACCACACCCCCACCGAAGTGGTGGCGGGCAGCCTGCTGGACGAACCCCTGGCCCGCATGTGCGACAAGGCCACGCTGCTGGACTTGCTGCACAACTTTGTGGTGTTTGACGCGGGCCAGAAAAAGGTGCCGCGCCTGCACCAGTACGAGGGCATCAAGGCCGCGCAGCTACGCATCAAAAAGCGAGAGGGCGGGGTTATTTGGCACACCCAGGGCAGCGGCAAGAGCATATTGATGGTGCTGCTGGCCAAGTGGATTTTGGAAAACGAGCCAGACGCCCGCGTGCTGGTGGTGACCGACCGCGACGAGCTGGACAAGCAAATTGAGGGCGTGATGCGCAACGCCGGTGTGATTGGCGAGAACTCGCCGTCGCCACGCATCACCAGCCGCCGCGAGCTGGTGGACAAACTGAGCGAGGCAGCGCCGCGCTTGCTCTGCGCCTTGATCCACAAGTTTGACGCTGCCGACCTCAAGGGCGACCCGCCGCCAGTGCAGGGCCGCTTTTATGTGTTTGTGGACGAATGCCACCGCACCCAAGGTGGCGACATGAACAAGCAAATGAAGCGCTGGCTGTCGCAGGCGGTGTTCATTGGCTTCACGGGCACGCCGCTGTTGCGCAAAGACAAGCAAACCACCCGCGATGTGTTTGGCACCTACATCCACACCTACAAGTTTCACCAGGCGGTGCAAGACAAAGTGGTGTTGGACCTGAAGTACGAAGCCCGCACAGTGCCCCAACAGCTGACCAACAAAAAGGCGGTGGACGACTGGTTTGAAACCAAAACCCGAGGGCTGAACAATTACAAAAAGTCCGAACTGCGCCGCCACTGGGCGACGATGGAAAGCCTGATGAGCGCGGGCGAGCGCAAGGGGCGCATCGTGGCCGACATCATTCACGACTTTGGGGTGAAGCCCAGACTGGACAACGACCGAGGCACGGCCATTTTGGTGGCGGCGAGCATCTACGACGCCTGCCACTATTTGCGCTTGTTCCGAAACACGCCGTTTGGTGGCTACTGCGGCATCGTCACGTCTTACGAGCCCAACCACAACAGCATTTCGCGTGAGCCGCCCAACAGCGACGAGCGCTACAAGTTCGACACCTACACCCAGCATGTGCTGGCCAAAGGGCAAACGACCAAGCAGTACGAAGACGAGATGAAGCGCCGCTTCATTGAAGAGCCTGCCAACCTCAAGCTCTTGATTGTGGTGAGCAAGCTGCTCACGGGCTTTGATGCACCGAGCTGCACCTACATTTACCTGGACAACGAGCTGCGTGACCACAACTTGTTTCAGGCCATTTGCCGCACTAACCGACTTGACGGTGACGACAAGGACTACGGCCACATCGTGGACTACAAAGAGTTGTTCCAGAAGGTGCAAAGCGCGATTGCGGTCTACACGTCGGACGAGCTGGACATTGACGACACCGATGGCGAAGACGGCAACGTGATCGTGAAAGACTGGCTCAAAGAGGGCAAGCAAAAGCTCGACGAGGCCCGTGAAGCGCTGCACTACCTGTGTGAGCCTGTGGCGCAGCCTCGGCAGCTGGAGCAATACATTCGCTACTTCTGTGGCAACGCGGCTGAGGCGGGGGCGCTGGAGGCGACCGAGCCACTGCGCATCAGCTTTTACAAAGCGGCAGCCACGTTTTTGCGAGCCTATGCCGACTTGGCGCAGAACTTGAGCGAGGCCGGATATTCGGATGCCGATGCCACCCAGCTGCAGCAAGAGGTGCAGCACTACACCGAAGTGCGGTCCGCCATCAAAAACCACGCGGGCGAGGAGCTGGACATCAAGCCTTACGAGGCCGACATGCGCCACCTGATCAACACCTACATCCGTGCAGACGATGCGCAGCTGCTGGGTGATCTGGAGTCGTTGTCACTGACCGACTTGATCATCAAGACCGGCATTCACGATGCGATTGCCCAAAAGCTCAATGCCAAAGGCAAAGCGTCAAAGAACGCGGTGGCCGAAGGGATCATCAACAACATCCGCAAGACCATCATTCGTGACCAGCTGACCGACCCGAAGTTTTACGAGCGCATGTCCAAGCTTTTGGATGACCTGATTGCGCAGCGCCGCGATGACACCGAAGCCTACGAAGCGTTTTTGCAAAGCGCCGAGTTGCTGGTGAAAAACCTGGCTCGCGGCCAAGCCGATGACGGCATGCCTGCTGAGCTCAAGGACAACCGCGAGGCGGCGGTGCTTTACAACAACCTGGCCAGCATCTTGTTTGCCCAACCCGATGGGTTGATGGCCGCCGAGCCCGTGGCCGAGTATGGGGATGAATGCTTGTACATGGCGATCAAACTGGACAAAACCATCAAAGCCGAAGCCCCAGCCATGTGGCGCGGCGACCAAGCCAAAGAGAGCGTGGTGCTCAATGCGATTCACCGAGCACTTGGCAAGGGCCGTGAAGAGACGCTGGCGGTCTACGAGATCGTGAAAAACCAGCCGGGTTACTGACGATCAGACCATGAGCAAACGCATTGTTTTGGGCGAGGTGCAGATTGAGACGGTGTACAAGGCCGTCAAAAACGTGCACCTGACTGTGCACCCCCCCCACGGGCGGGTGACATTGGTCGCTCCCATTGGCACACGGCCCGAGGTGGCACGGGCTTATGCGATTTCCAAGCTGGGCTGGATTCGCCAGCAAAAAACGGGGTTGAAGGCTCAGGCCCGCGAAACGCCACGTCAGCATGTGACCCGAGAAACGCATTACCTGTGGGGGCGGCGTTATTTGATGCGTGTGGTGGAGCTGGACGCCAAGCCGAAAGTGAAGTTGGACCACAAGCACATCACCCTCCAGGTGCGGCCCGGCAGCAGTGCAGAGAAGCGTGCCGAGGTGATGCACGAGTGGCATAAATCACTGTTGCACGAGGTGGTGCCCAAGTTGATAGAGCGCTGGGCGCAGCGCTTGGGGGTGCAGGTGTCAAGCTACTTTTTGCAGCGCATGAAAACGCAATGGGGCAGCTGTAATCCCCGACTGGGCAATATCCGACTCAACACCGAACTGGTGAAAAAGCCCAAGGATTTGCTGGAGTATGTGGTGGTGCATGAGCTGGCGCACTTGCTGGAGCCCACGCACAGTGACCGTTTTGTGGCACTGCTCGACCAACATTACCCCAGCTGGCGTGAGGCGAGGGCGGAGCTCAATGAGTTACCACTAGGGGCATCTTCTAGCCATTGAATTTAGTTTGAGCGGGTGTGAATGTGAAAGAGGCCAGGAGCGAACTCCTGGCCTCTTTGCGTGGACGGCAGTGGCGTTCACATGCCCGAGTAGTTCGGCCCGCCGCCGCCTTCGGGTGTGACCCAGACGATGTTTTGGGTCGGGTCCTTGATGTCGCAGGTCTTGCAGTGCACGCAGTTTTGCGCGTTGATCTGCAGGCGCTCGCTGTTGTCCTCGTTCTTGACGAACTCGTAGACACCGGCCGGGCAGTAGCGGCTTTCGGGGCCCGCGTATTGCGCCAGGTTGATGCGCACGGGCACGCTCGCGTCCTTGAGCGTGAGGTGGGCCGGCTGGTTTTCCTCGTGGTTGGTGTTGCTGATGAACACGCTGGAGAGGCGGTCGAAGGTGAGCTTGCCATCGGGTTTCGGGTACTCGATGGGCGCGCACTCGGCGGCGGGCTTGAGGTAGGCGTGGTCAGGCTTGTCGCGGCGCAGCGTCCAGGGGATGTGGCCGCGCAGCACGAACTGCTCGAAGCCGTTCATGAGGGTGGCCACCGTCAGGCCCTTTTTGAACCAGCTCTTGAAGTTGCGCGACTTGTTGAGCTCGGTGTGCAGCCAGCTGGCTTCAAACGCTTCGGGGTAGGCGCTCAGCTCGTCGTGCTGGCGGCCGGCGACCAGCGCGTCGTAAGCGGCTTCGGCACAGAGCATGCCGCTCTTGATGGCGGCGTGGCTGCCCTTGATGCGGCTGACGTTGAGGTAGCCGGCATCGCAGCCCACCAGCGCGCCGCCCGGGAACACGGTCTTGGGCAGGCTCATGAGGCCGCCGGCGGTGATGGCGCGTGCGCCGTAGCCGATGCGCTTGGCGGTGACTTCGCCCGCGTCGTTCGTGAAATACCACTTGACGTTGGGATGGGTCTTCCAGCGCTGGAATTCTTCAAAGGGGCTGAGCCAGGGGTTGGCATAGTCGAGGCCGACCACGTAGCCGATGGAGATCTTGTTGTCCTCCATGTGGTACATGAAGGCGCCGCCGTAGGTGTCGCTCTTCATGGGCCAGCCGGCGGTGTGCATGACAAAGCCCGGGGTGTGGCGGCTGGGGTCGATCTCCCAGACTTCCTTGATGCCGATGCCGTAGGTCTGCGGGTCGCGGCCTGCGTCGAGTTGGTACTTGGCGATCAGCTGCTTGCCCAGGTGGCCGCGCGCGCCTTCGGCGAACACGGTGTACTTGGCGTGCAGTTCCATGCCGAGCTGGAAGTTCTCGGTGGGCTCACCGTCCTTGCCGATGCCCAGATTGCCCGTGGCCACGCCCTTGACCGAGCCGTCGTCGTTGTAGAGCACTTCGGCGGCGGCAAAGCCTGGGAAAATTTCCACGCCCAGGGCCTCGGCCTGCTGCGCGAGCCAGCGCGTGAAGTTGGACAGGCTCAGGATGTAGTTGCCGTGGTTTTGCGCGCATTCGGGCAGGAAGACGCGCGGGGTGCGCACGGCGCCGGTTTCCGACAGAAAGCTCCAGGCGTCGTCGGTCACGGGCTGGTTCAGGGGTGCGCCGCGTTCTTTCCAGTCGGGGAAGAGCTCGGTCAGCGCGCGCGGGTCCATGATGGCGCCCGAGAGGATGTGGGCGCCGGGCTCGCCGCCTTTTTCGAGCACCACGACCGACACGTCCTGGCCTTTGTTGGCCGCCAGCTGCTTGAGGCGGATGGCGGTGGACAGGCCGGCGGGGCCGCCGCCGACCACGACCACGTCGTATTCCATGGCTTCACGGGGGCCGTAGGTCTCCAGAATTTGCTGTGGGGTCATGATGCTCTGTGCA
>JACCDU010905476.1_pt1 | contig 28505 bp, 31 predicted proteins | sample 7446081 | NCBI WGS metagenome assembly JACCDU01 (sample SAMN15323447, study PRJNA562643) | freshwater metagenome | isolation source: river surface water | place: USA:Blue River Watershed | collected 2017-08-17
CCGACCCACCGGTTCGTTCCTGTTCCTCGGCCCCACCGGTGTGGGCAAGACCGAACTGGCCAAGGCTCTGGCGGACTACCTTTTCGACGATGAACGTTCGATGGTCCGCATCGACATGAGCGAGTACGGCGAAAAGCACTCCGTCTCGCGACTGATCGGTGCCCCTCCCGGGTACATCGGGTACGAGGCGGGCGGACAGTTGACCGAAGCGGTCCGCCGCCGGCCCTACTCGGTGATCCTGCTCGACGAAGTCGAAAAAGCTCACCCCGAAGTGTTCGACATCCTGCTGCAGGTGCTCGACGACGGTCGACTGACCGACGGCCAGGGCCGCACTGTCGACTTCCGGAACACCATCCTGATTCTCACCTCGAACCTGGGTTCGCACTACCGGATTGACCCCGAACTGGACTGGGAGTCAAAGAAACGTGCGGTCAACGAGACCGTGCGCCAGGCCTTCAAACCCGAGTTCGTGAACCGTCTGGACGACATCGTCGTGTTCTCGCCGCTCAGCCAATCCGACCTTGCACAGATCGTGGACATCACCATCGATCGACTCGAGGCGCGCCTCACGGAACGCCGACTGGCGCTGGCGGTCAGCCCGGCAGCCCGAGTGTGGCTGGCCGAACGCGGTTACGACCCGATATATGGTGCACGACCGCTGCGCCGACTCATGCAACACGAAATCGACGACCGTTTGGCCACCGCCCTAATCGCCGGGAATATTCGCGACGGCGAAACAGTTGCGGTTGACGTTGCCTCTGACAGCGAATCGCTGTCGGTCGGCGCCGCCGCATAAACCATGAACAACACAACCCTTTCAAGGAGCACCATGAGCCGCATTGCCGAGACCTCGGTACCCATCGTCGACGCACTGGCAACCCGCTGGAGCCCGCGCTCGTTCGACCAGGAAGCCGTCGTCACGGCAGCCGACCTGACCGCCTCGTTCGAGGCCGCTCGTTGGTCGCCGTCGGCAAACAACCTGCAGCCATGGTCGTTTGTGGCCGGATACCGTGGCGAAGACACGTTCAACGTCATTGCCGAGAACCTCGCCGGTTACAACGCTGCATGGGCTCCCCGCGCGGCGGCTCTCGTGGTGAACCTTGCCGAGTCGGCAAACGCCGAGGGCACCCCGAACAAATTCGCCGAATACGATCTGGGTCAGGCCGTTGCACATTTCTCGGTCCAGGCCACCGCGGACGGGTATTTCGTGCACCAGATGGGTGGGTTCGATGCTGCGGTCATCGCGGACAAGTTGGGCATTGCGGAACCGTGGAAGATCGTTTCCGTGATGGCGGTCGGTCCTCGTGCCGAAGCCGACGAACTGCCCGAGCCCTTGGCCGCTCGCGAGGTCGCACCGCGCACCCGCAAGCCCTTGGCCGAGGTTGTGCGCTAACCGCACCCGGGACACTCACCGGACGAGGGCTGGGGCTGACGCCTCGGCCCTTTTCCGTGTCGGTGGCGCATGCAATAATGCATGCATGGTCGCAATTCAGATTCGAGACGTCCCCGAAGCGGTGGCCGATGCGCTCAAGACCCGCGCCGAGCGCGAAGGACTGTCCGTCCAAAAATATTTGCTCGACCTGATCACGTCCCAGGCCTCCATCGAACACAACCGCGAAATCCTCTCACGCGACCCCGTGTGGATTCGGCCCGCCCGGATATCGTCACAGGACATCGCCGACCGAATCGTGGCAGAACGCGCGGACCGGCTGGACAGAATCATGGACACCGTTGAACCCTGAGCCTGTTGTCGTCGACGCTTCGGCGATAGTGCACGTGCTGACATCGGCGGGCACACACAATTCAGCAATCATCACGGCGCTCGAAACTCGACCCGTGTATTCAACCGAATACATCCACATCGAATGCATCAACGCATTCCGCCGGATGCTGTTGTCGGAAGAAATCACGGCGGAAATTTTCTCGGCGCTGGTCAGCAGGTTGCTAGAACTGCACATCACGCCAGTTCGTCTGGGACTCTATGCACCTCGACTGGTGCAGCACATCCGAAATGTCAGCGTCTATGACGCGGCCTACGTGGCTCTGGCGGAACACCTTGATGCACCACTGATAACAACTGACCGCAAGCTGCAGAAACTGTCGACAACGAACATCAGCTTTATCACCGCCGACTGACAGAGCAATCCTCGGTCCGGTCGAAGTGTTGTGTCTGTGAAGCCGGTTACACCGAGGCGCGCAGAGCCACCCCGACGGCGTCCGCAAACTCGCGTACCGCCGATTCGGGGGTGTCGAACGCGGTCATCCAGCGCACCTCACCGATGGATTCATCCCAGTCGTAGAAGTGGTACTTTTCCCGCAACTGCGCAGAAGCCGCAGCGGGAAGGGCCGCGAACACCGCATTCGCATCCGTCGGGTGCGTGAACCGCAGGCCCGGGGCTTCGCCGGCGGTGATCATGTCCTCGAGTGTGTTACGCAGCAGGGCGGCCATGGCGTTGGCGTGACGTGCGGCATTCATTCCCAGATCGTTCTGCAACAGGGTGAGGTACTGCTGGGAAACGAAACGCAGTTTGCTGCCCAGCTGTCCGGTCAATTTGCGCACATATTTCAGCCCGCCCGCTGCGTCCGGGTTGATGACGACGACCGCTTCGGCACCCATCGCACCGATTTTGGTGCCGCCCCACGACAGAATGTCGACACCGGAGTCGACGGTCAGTTCACGGAAACTGCAACCCAGTGCGGCCGTCGCGTTCCACAGCCGGGCGCCGTCCATGTGGACGGTCATCCCTTGTGAGTGGGCGAATTCACTCAAGGCGCGCACCTCGTCGAGCGTGTACACGGTGCCCAATTCGGTGGTTTGTGTGATCGACAACACCAAGGGTTGTGCGCGGTGCTCGAAACCGAAACCCCAGGCCTCGGTGGCGACGAGTTCGGGCGTGAGTTTGGCATGAGGCGCGGGTACTGGGTACAGCTTCAACCCAGTGATGCGTTCCGGTGCGCCACCCTCGTCAGTGTGAATGTGGGCGTCACTGGTGGCGACCACGGCACCCCAGCGGGGCATCGCTGCAGTCAAAGCGACAACGTTGGCGCCGGTCCCATTGAAGACGGGGAAAATTTCGGCACGATCACCAAAGTGTTCCGCGATGGCGTCACCCAGTGCCGCGGTGTACGGGTCGTCACCGTATGCGCTGACGTGGCCATGGTTTGCGTCGGCCAGGGCGGACAAAATCTGGGGGTGCACCCCGGCGTAATTGTCGCTGGCGAACGAAATGCGGGCGGGGTCGTGAAGAGGCATGCCTCATTCTCTCAAAGGTTTCACGCCAGAATGGGTGCATGCTCTCTGTCGCCGCCGGGTTCACCATCATCTTCCTGATCGCCGGCGCGGGGTATGCGTTGCGGCGCACCAATTTTCTGGATGCCGCCGCGGTGCCCATCATTCACAAGCTGACGTTCTTCATCCTCACGCCGTCCCTGTTCTTCACGGCGCTCGCGACAGCCGACATCCATGTGCTGTTCTCGACGTACTTCCCCGTCGTCGCCTCCGTGTCAGTGCTGGGTTTGCTGGTGGCAGGGTTGGTCGCCAGGTTTGTGTTCCGGGAAAAGTTTGCGACCGCCACGGCGACAGCCACCAGCGCCTCGTATATGAACGCGAACTTTGTGGGAATCCCGTTGGCCACCTATGTGCTCGGTGATTCCACCCTGTCGACGCCGGTGATGCTCTTCCAACTGTTGGTGGTCACACCGGTGCTGCTCGCCATTTTCGACCATGCGACGAGCGGTCGAATCACGGTCGCTTCGGTGCTGATTCAGCCGGTCCGTAACCCGATCGTTGTGGCGAGCCTCGCCGGTGTCATCGTCTCCCTCACCGGGTTCGAGATGCCGTTCGTCGTGGCCGAGCCTCTGCGCTTGTTGGGCACAGCCTCGGTTCCGCTCGCGCTGTTGATGCTGGGCATGACGTTCCACGGCGACTCGTTGTTGCAACGCGAACGTCGTGGTCAGGTGGTGATGGCCACGGTGGTCAAACTCGTGGTGATGCCCTTTGCCGGGTGGATTCTCGCTGCGTTCGTGTTCCAACTCGACCCGTGGTCGACTTATGTCGTCGTGTTGTTGATGGCGCTTCCGACGGGACTTAACGCCCAGAATTACACGATGCGTTACGGGCTGAGTGACGCCGTCGCCCGCGAAACCATTGCGGTCACGACCATCCTCGCCATGCCTGTCATGATGTTGTGTGCGGCACTGTTGTTGCCGACCGCGATGCCGTAACCACAGCGCCCACCAGTGCACGCGGCGCAATCCACACCGTGAACCCGGCCCCGGCTTCTGCTTGATTCGCGGCTACCAGAACATCGGGCGGTCGTCGTCCTCATCCACATCACCGTTGGACAGTTCCACGACGACGGGCACATGGTCGCTCGGAGCGTCACCCTTGCGCTGGTCGCGATCGATGAAACCTTCGGACACACGATCGGCAAACGCCGGGGAACCCAAAATAAAATCAATCCGCAGTCCCTCGTTGCGGGGGAACCGCAGCTGTTTGTAATCCCAGTACGTGAAACCTTCGGGCTGCAACGGGCGAACCACATCGGTCACGGGAACCGACGCAAATTCGGCGAAACGGGCGCGCTCGACGGGGCTGATGTGGGTGGATACGCCCGGAATCATGCTGGGGTCGCCACAGTCCTCGTCAAACGGGGCAATATTGAAGTCGCCCATGAGCGCCAACTGCAGGGTGTCGTCCGCCGCCAATTGCGACCGGATGTCGTCCTGTAATGCGTGCAACCATCGAAGTTTGTAGTCGAAATGCGGGTCATTCAGATCCCGGCCGTTGGGCACATACAGGCTCCACAGCCGCACGCCGTCGACGGTCACACCCAATGCTCGCGCCTCGAGCGGTGCGTCATCGCCCTCATAACCCTTCTGGAATCCGGGCATGCCCGCGAACTGGGTCACCACATCCGTCATCGGCAACCGCGAGGCAAACGCCACACCATTCCACTGGCTCAGACCGTGCGCGACAATGTCGTAGCCCGCCGCCTCAAACGCCTCACGAGGGAACTGCTCGTCCTTGCATTTCGTTTCCTGCATGGCCAGCACGTCGATATCGGATTCGACCAACCAGTCCACCACCCGGTCGACGCGGGCACGGATCGAGTTCACATTCCAGGTCGCAATACGCACGGACTCAACTTTATTGGTTTCGGTAGACTCGAAGACATGAGCAACGCCAAGAATCAACTCATTGACTACATCAGCTCGGAAGCCGTATTCCACGGCGACTTCACGCTGACGAGTGGCAAGAAGGCTACGTATTACATCGACCTGCGCAAGGTCAGCCTCGATCACCGTGTGGCCCCGTTGATTGGCGACGTCATGGTCGACCTGATCAAGGACATCCCCGACATTGCCGCAGTGGGTGGACTGACGATGGGCGCCGACCCGATCGCGTCGGCCGTCCTGCACCGCGGCGTTCTCGCCGGTGCAACCTATGACGCTTTCGTTGTTCGCAAGGAGCCCAAGGACCACGGCCGTGGCCGTCAGGTCGAGGGCCCCGAACTCGAGGGCAAGCGCGTGGTGGTGCTCGAAGACACGTCGACCACGGGTGGTTCGCCGTTGGCTGCCGCCGCCGCACTGGAAAAGGTGGGCGCAATTGTCGTTGCCGTCGCCGTGGTCGTCGACCGCAACACGGGCGCTCGCGAGATCATCGAGGCCGCAGGTTACGACTATTACGCAGCGATTTCGTTGGAAGATTTGGGCCTCGCATAATGAACGAGGACTTGCCGGAGGGCGGTCACAAGAGCGACGCCGACTGGTTGCGTGACGCCTTTGATCGTGCATTGCGCGGTGACAATGGCACGACCAGCGAGGCGATGACCCCCGCAGTTTCACCATTTGATGGCGCAAATTCCGAGGCGCAGGCTGATGTTTCGGCGGCACCCTTCGACCCCAACGCCACCGTGCCCATCGAAGAATGGGAACTGCCCCAGGCCCCCACGGTGTTGTCCGCCGATCAGGGTGCTCCCGATTTTGTGGGTGGACCCGAAATTGACGGTGAAGCCGATGACACCGCGCTGATCGAGGCGGTCGTGGAACCTGCTGCAGAGCCCGTCGTCGAGACCGGCGTGTTTGCGGAACCAGCCCCCAGCAACGACCCTTTTGCTTCCGCAATTTATGACGCATTGCAGGAATACGACGAGCCCGTTGTGTCTGACGATGATGTCGACAACGAGCCGGATGCATTCGATTTCCTTTTCGGTGGTTCAGCCACAACGGTTGATGCACCCGCGGGAACCGAACAGCCCGCAACCCAGCTGTTTGCTGCGACCGTACCCCCGGCATCCACTGCCCCGGTCGGCGCCCAGCACGACGACGATGCACCCGGTCACGGCGACGCCACAATCGCACTTCCCGTTGCGGGTCTTACCCTCGCACCAGCACAGGCCCCACGCGCACCACGTAGTTCAGACCCCCAACGCACCCGTGCGATGCTGATCGCAATTTCCGCCGGTCTGGGTGTCGCACTGCTGTCCGTTGGCGCGTATTTCGGCGGCGCACTGATTGCAGCCCCCGCACCCAGCGCCACCCCCACCGAGACCGCGTTGCCCGACACCGCGCGCCCCGCAGGTGAATGGGCGTGGGACGAACTCGTCGGCGGCGAATGCATCAGCGGCACCACGTCGCCATGGGAAGCCACCTATACGGTTGTTGACTGCGCCACCCCTCACGAATCTCAGCTCGTGTTCCGTGGCGACCTCGTCACCGATGCGCAGGTGGTGTCGTACCCCGGTGACGACGCGATCGGCGGAGTCGTCGGCCCGTTGTGTGCCACTCAGGGAATGGTTGACCTGCTCGCGGCCGGCGAATACACCGACATTGTGATGTCGGCCTCGTATGCATCCAGCGCAGCGGATTGGGATGCCGGAAACACCGACTTCTTCTGTTTCGTATCGCGCACCGGCGGAACTGTCAGTGGCTCGCTCGCGGGCACTGCGCTGACCGAGGGGCTCATCCTGCCCGAAGTTGACGCAACAGACACTGCTGAAACCGACACGACAAACCCGTAACAATGACAGACGCAGCCGAATCGGTGGGCTCCGAGCCTCATGCCGAACAAACCACACACGGGGTTGGGCCCTGGGTGGGCGAATGGCCGACCGAACCCCACTTTGACCCCGAGCTGCTGCAACACGGCGACACCCGCAATGTGATCGACCGATACCGTTACTGGTCGGTTGACGCAATTGTGGCCGACCTCGACACCCGCCGCCACGAATTCCATGTGGCGATCGAGAACTGGCAGCACGACCTGAACATCGGGTCGATCGTGCGCACAGCGAACGCCTTCCTCGCGGACACCGTCCACATCGTGGGCCGACGCCGCTGGAACAAGCGCGGGGCCATGGTCACCGACCGGTACCAGCACGTGATGCATCACCCCACCGTCGAGGACTTCGTCCAATGGTGTCGAGAAAACGAGCTGCCCATCGTCGGCGTGGACAACGTCGAGGGCTCGGTTCCCGTCGAGACCACGACCCTGCCGCGGCGCTGTGTGCTGTTCTTTGGCCAGGAGGGTCCCGGGTTATCGCCCGAGGCTATTGCGGCATCAGACCGGGTTGTCGAGATCCTGCAGTTTGGTTCGACCCGTTCGCTCAATGCGTCGGCCGCGGCGGCCATCATCATGCACGAATGGATTTCCGAGCACGTAGTTCCCCGCGGGTAGACTGGACGGGTACCGTTCACCCGATCAAAGGACCGCACATGCCCGCCATTGTGATTGTTGGCGCCCAGTGGGGCGACGAGGGCAAGGGCAAAGCCACCGACCTCTTGGCCGAACACATCGACTATGTCGTGAAGTTCAACGGCGGAAACAACGCCGGCCACACCGTGGTCATTGGTGACGAGAAATACGCTCTGCACCTGCTGCCGTCCGGAATTCTCACCAAGGGCGTGACCCCGGTAATTTCCAACGGTGTGGTCATCGACCTCGAGGTGCTGTTCTATGAAATCGATGCGCTCAACGCTCGCGGCATCGACACTTCCAAACTTCGTGTCTCGGCGAACGCGCACGTGATCACGGCCTATCACCGCATCCTGGACAAGGTCACCGAACGTTTCCTTGGCAAGCGACAGATTGGCACCACCGGTCGCGGTATCGGCCCGACCTATGCGGACAAGATCAACCGTGTCGGTATCCGAATCCAGGATATTTTCGACGAAAACATTTTGCGTCAAAAGGTCGAGGGCGCCCTCGATCTGAAGAACCACCTGTTGTTGAAGATTTACAACCGTCGTTCCATCCTCGTCGACGAGGTTGTCAACGACCTGCTATCGTACGCCGACCGTCTGCGTCCGATGGTAGCCGACACCGCACTGGAATTGCACCAGGCACTCGAAGCCGACAAGGTTGTCCTTTTCGAAGGCGGCCAGGCCACCATGCTCGACGTCGACCACGGAACCTACCCCTTTGTGACCTCGTCAAACTCGACGGCCGGCGGCGCATCGACCGGTTCCGGCATCGGACCCGCTGCGTTCCAGAAGGTGATCGGCATCGTCAAGGCGTACACCACGCGTGTGGGTGCCGGACCGTTCCCCACCGAACTGTTCGACGAGTCGGGTGAATTCCTGCGTGCGACCGGATTCGAATTTGGCACCACCACGGGTCGCCCCCGCCGTTGCGGCTGGTATGACGCACCCATCGCCCGCTATTCGGCGCGCATTAACGGTGTGACCGATTTTGTCATCACGAAGCTGGACGTGCTCACCGGTCTGAAAGAAATCCCCGTGTGTGTTGCGTACGAGGTCGACGGTGTGCGGGTGGAAGAAGTTCCCGTCTCGCAGTCCGACTTCCACCACGCACAGCCGATTTACGAAAACTTCCCCGGCTGGGACGAAGACATCACCGGTGCTCGCGAATTCTCGGATCTGCCAAAGAACGCACAGGATTACATCCTCGCGATCGAAAAGATTTCGGGCGCACGCATCTCGGCTATCGGTGTCGGCCCCGCTCGTGACGCCATCATCCAGCGTCACTCGCTCTTGCACTAAATCCAAGGTTCGTCCAAGGATTAGTAAAAGCCGGGGCGGCTCGTCCCACCCGGTTTTACACTGGCAGGACAGCGAAACCTTGGGAGGCATCATGAAACGCACACTGGCAATGCTGGGCGCTGCAGCGGTGTCGATCGCGTTGGTGGGATGCTCGGCTGAAGTTCCCACGACCACCGACAGCGTGGTTGCCGGATACGACATCCTCACCAGTGACCTTGCACCCGATGTGACCGCCCGCGGGGTCATGCTCGCCTCGGTTATCCTCGTCGCCGGCGACATTGAAAAGGCCGTCGCCGATGGCACGGTGACACCGGCCGAGGTCGCCGAAGCCCGCGCCTCGATCGAGGCCGGAACCTTAGACTTGTGGCGCCAACGGGCGGAAACCGAATGATGAAAGCCGTAACCGCAGCGGCACTTTCCGTCGGCGCTCTGATTGTTTTTCCCACAGCCGTCAACGCAGCGGAGGTCTCGACCGACACAACTCACGCCATCGTCGAGACGGTGCTGAACGACCTTGGTGTCGATGCCAGCGCAGAACTCGTTGACCTGATTACCGCGGACGTGGACCCCGTGCTGCTGAACCCCGAGCTTGTCGATGCTGTCGACACTGCCCTCGCTGAAGGTTCCGACCCGACCCAGGTAATTGATGACATCACCGACGAGAACTTTGATGAGCAGAGCGTCTTGTGGGAGGAAAATGGCGACGAATGGACTGCAACTGCCCCTGCGGTGCGACCGAACCGTCACAGTACCAGCGACCCCGACGACGACGGTGACGACGAAACAGAAACCGAGACCGAGACCGAGGTCGATGAGTCGCCCTCGCCCCGGCCCACAGCAAGCGTCCGACCCAGCCCCAATCCTCGACCCACAAATTCGACTCGTCCCACCAGCACGCCGCGTCCGACCCCATCAGACTCGGGCGAAGACGACGATGACGACGATGAAGGTGACGACGAGGACCACAGCGACGACGACGATTGAGCCAAGGCCCGGCCGCATCCCCTTCGCGTTGAGCGCCAGGTTTCATCGAATTTCTGTAGGCTGAACACCATGGATCAGGAAACCCAGCGTCAGTTAACTGCACTGCGCAGAAGCATTGACAACATCGACTCTGCGGTCGTGCACATGCTGGCTGAACGATTCAAGTGCACCCAGCAGGTGGGAATTCTGAAGGCCAGTGCAGGCCTGCCGGCTTCGGACAAGTCCCGTGAGGCCGAACAGATTGAGCGACTTCGCAGCCTTGCCGTCGACGCACACCTTGATCCTGCATTTGCCGAGAAGTTCCTCAACTTCATCGTTGCCGAGGTGATTCAGCACCACCAGCGTGCCGCCGAAGCGCCCACCGAGCAGTAGTTCCGCGCCGCCTCCAGTCGTTCCAGACTGAGCCGGCACTCGCCACTAGAGCCCAAGGTTATTGCGGCAAGTTCGCGATCGCTGCGTCGCGGGCTTGGATCAGTCGGTGTGCGACATCGATGCACCGGTCAATCGTGGGTTGGTGACGTTTCACCGTCACATACTTGGGGCCAGGCCATGCGGGCACGAATTGTTTGTTGCGTTGGCGGCGCAGCTGCCACGCAAAAATGCATTCCTCGGCGCCGGTGACAAACAGCTGCCACTGCACTTGGCGTTGATAGGCGGGGTTGACGTGATCCCAGGATTCCCAGTCACGCCCCGTGGTCTTAACCTCGACGATGGTCCCGTGGTCGGGCGAAAGGCCGTCGGGTGTGGCCATCATCCACGAGGCCTCTGCGGCAGCGATCAGCCAGTCGTTGCCTTCGATGTCGAACCGGGTGGCAAGCTTGTCGATGATGACGGGTTCTTGGTCGCGACCGAACGCCATGTAGGCGTTGTCGGCGATGGGTGTGGGGTTGAGCATTTGCCCCAGTTGTTCCCGGAATCCCGCGGAATCAAAGGCGCGTCCCACCATGGTGGCGGTTACCCCTGTGGCGCGAATCCGCAACCATTCGTCGCGGTCGGCGCTTTGTACCAAAAACCTGCTGGGGTCAATCATGTCGCAGAAGTCCGACTTTTAGCCGCCGACGACGGGGCCGAAATGCTTCGGCAGGGTCGAACGGTGGGTGGTCGACAATTCGTCGACGGACACGGTGAACAAGTCCTGTACTTCCAGCCCTGCTCCACCCTTGTCGGTGACTCCGATGCGCAACACGGGCACGTTTCGGCCTTCGCACAGTCCACGGAACTTGACGTCGTCGGTGCGGTCTACGGACACGATTACGCGCGCGCTGGACTCGCTGAAGAGTGCTGCGGTTTCATCGATTCCGTCGCGCTGCATCAGTTCGTTGACCCACACGCGTGCGCCGACACCGAAGCGCAGCACACCGTCGGCAACAGCCTTGATGAGTCCACCGGTCGACAGGTCGATTGCACTGGTGACAATTCCCTCGTAGGCGGCGGCGGACAACAGTCCGGCCAGAGCCTTTTCGGCGTCGAAGTCCACTACGGGGGGTTTTCCGCCGAGGTGGTTGTGTACGGCGCCAGCCCAGCTGGAACCGTCGAGTTCTTCACGGGTCACACCGAGCAGGTAGATGTTCTCGCCTTCGTCCTGCCATCCGCTGGGAAGTCGACGTGCCACGTTGTCGATCGAGCCCATCACGGCCACCACGGGGGTGGGGTGAATGGGGACGTCGCCGGTTTGGTTGTAGAACGACACGTTTCCGCCGGTTACGGGGATTCCGAGTTCGAGGCAGCCATCGGCGAGACCTTCGACCGAGCGGGCGAACTGCCACATGACCTCGGGGTTCTCGGGGCTGCCGAAGTTCAGACAGTCGCTGACGGCCATGGGGGTTGCGCCACTGGTGGCCACGTTCCGGTACGACTCGACCAGTGCGAGCTGTGCACCGACATAGGGGTCCAGCTGGCAGTAACGGCCGTTCGCGTCGGTGGCGAGGGCCACGCCCAACCCGGTTTCCTCGTCGATGCGGATCATGCCGGCACCGTCGGGGGTGTGCAGGGCGGTGTTGCCCATCACGTAATAGTCGTACTGGTTGGTGATCCAGTCGGTGTCAGCCTCGTTGGGTGAACCGACGAGAGCAAGGAACTGGTCACGCAGGCCCTGGCCGTCGGTGGCGCGGGGCAATGCCGAGGCGCTGTCTGCTTGCAGGGCATCGAGCCATGTGGGGTAGCTCATGGGTCGGTTGTAGACGGGACCGTCGACAGCGACCGTGCGAGGGTCGACATCGACGATGGTCTGGCCGTGCCATTCGATAATCAGACGTCCGGTGTCGGTGACCTGCCCGAGGTCGCTGGCTTCGACATCCCATTTGTTGATTACGGCCATGAACGCGTCCAGCTTTTCGGGCTTGACGACGGCCATCATGCGTTCCTGGCTTTCCGACATCAGGATTTCTTCGGCAGTCAGGGTGGGGTCGCGCAACAGCACGTTGTCGAGCACGATGTGCATTCCGCCGTCACCGTTCGATGCGAGCTCGCTTGTGGCACACGAAATTCCGGCAGCACCGAGGTCTTGGATGCCTTCTACACAGTCCGCCTGGAACAGTTCGAGGCAGCATTCGATGAGTACCTTTTCGGCGAAGGGGTCACCGACCTGCACGGCGGGGCGTTTGGTGGGTCCGCCTTCGGCAAAGGTGTCCGATGCGAGGATCGATGCGCCGCCGATGCCGTCACCACCGGTGCGAGCACCAAAGAGGACCACGCGGTTGCCCACACCCTTGGCGTTGGCCAAGTGCAGGTCTTCGTGGCGCAGTGCGCCCACGGCCAGTGCGTTGACGAGAGGGTTGGCCTGATAGACCGAATCGAACCAGGTTTCGCCGCCAATGTTGGGAAGACCCAAACAGTTTCCATAGAACGAGATTCCCGACACAACGCCACCGACGACACGGTTGGTGTCTTCGTGATCGATGGCCCCGAAGCGCAGGGCGTCCATCACGGCGACGGGGCGGGCGCCCATCGAGATGATGTCGCGCACGATGCCGCCGACGCCGGTTGCGGCGCCCTGGAAGGGTTCGATGTATGAGGGGTGGTTGTGGCTTTCGATTTTGAACGTGACCGCCCAGCCCTCACCGATGTCGACAACACCGGCGTTTTCGCCCATGCCGACCATGAGGTGCTTCTTCATGTCGTCGCTGACCTTCTGGCCGAACTGGCGCAGGTGCACCTTGGACGACTTGTACGAGCAGTGTTCCGACCACATTACGGAATACATGGCCAGTTCCCCGCTGGTGGGGCGGCGGCCCAAGATTTCACGAATCTGGGCGTATTCGTCAGCCTTCAAGCCCAACAGCTCATACGGCTGGTGCTTGTCGGGGGTTGCGGCGGCGTTTTCGACGGTGTCGAGGACGAGCTCGGTCAACGGGTTTCCTTACTTCGAAAGAACGGTGTCGGTGAGTACCGAAACAAACATTGCGAGGCCGTCGGTGCCGGACTGCATGCGTTCGGCGTCGGGGCCAAAGCCCGCCTCTACGGCGTGCTCGGGGTGGGGCATCAGTCCGACAACGTTGCCGCGTGCATTGCGCAGTCCTGCGATGTCGTTGAGTGAGCCGTTGGGGTTGACGTCGAGATAGCGGAAGGCCACCAGCCCGTCACCTTCGAGGCGCTTCAGTGTTTCCTCGTCGGCGATGAATCCACCTTCACCGTTTTTCAGGGGGATGGTGATTTCTTGCCCGAGCTCGTACTGGTTGGTCCACGCGGTGCCGGTGTTTTCGACGCGAAGTTTCTGGTCACGGCGAATGAACGTACCGTGGTCGTTGCGAATCAGGCCACCCTCCAGAAGGTGTGCTTCGACGAGGACCTGGAACCCGTTGCAGATTCCCAGCACGGGCAAGCCTTTGTTTGCGGCGTCGATGACTTCCGACATGATCGGCGAGTGTGCGGCGATTGCGCCACACCGCAAGTAGTCGCCGTACGAGAACCCGCCGGGGATGATGAGAGCGTCAACGTTCTGCAGGTCGTGCGAATCGTGCCACAGGGCGACGGGTTCGGCACCTGCGAGGCGCACGGCACGCAGTGCGTCGCGGTCGTCGAGCGAACCGGGGAAGGTGATGACTCCGACGCGCACGGTTTACTCGGCTACGCGGATCGACGTGACGTCTTCGATGACCTGGTTCGAGAGCACGTCGCGAGCGAGTTCGCCGATGTGGTCGAGCAGTTCGGGCGTGACGTCGGTGTTGACCGTGATTTCGAAACGCTTCCCGATGCGAACATCCGTGATTTCGCCGTCGCCGAAACGCTGCAGGGCACGGGCGGTTGCTTTACCGGCCGGGTCCAGAAGCACTTCTTTGGGCATGACCTCAACAATTACAGTGGGCACGAATGCTCCTCAAGATTGGGCGGATACCGGGTTCCAGTCTATCGGCTGCGATGTGCTCATTCGCGCAGTGTGTGGCGCGTTTAGGCGATTGCGAGCTTCACTACGTTGCCCCACGGGTCGTCGACGGTGACAATCTTTCCGTCGTCGCGCACTTGGTGGCCGAAATGGGTTAAGCGTTCGATGACGAGCCCGCGGTCGTCGGAAGTCGGCAGTGTGATGTCGACAATTCCGAGCCCCAGCGCTGGTTGACGGATTCCGGCCCCCCGTGACTTCCACGTGTTCATGGCCATGTGGTGGTGATAGCCACCGGCGGAAACGAACAGGGCTTGGCCGCCGAATCGGAACGTTTCATCAAAACCGATGTGGTTCACATAGAAATCGTGTGCGACCTCGACGTCGCCGACCGACAAATGCACGTGACCGACGGTGACGGGGTGTGTGCCGTGCGCGGCGAATGTGTCGTCGGTGACATGGTCGCCGAGGTAGGCGTTGGGGTCCAACGGCAGGGTGTCCATCTGAATTGTGCCGCCGTTGATTGTCCACTGGTCTCGGGGGCGATCCCAATACAACTCGACACCGTTGCCTTCGGGGTCGTCGAAATAGAAGGCTTTGGACACGAGGTGGTCGGCGCTGCCCGTAAAGGTTGTGGGGAACCCTTGTGCTACCCGCAGTACAGCCGTTGCTAGTCCCGGTTCGGTGTCAAACAGAATGGCGGTGTGAAACAGGCCCGCCTCGCGGGGTCCGGCATGTTTGAGCCCCGGTGCGTGACGCAGCACCATCAACACGATCCCGTTGCGGCCCAGTGTGGCCACACCGTTCTCGTTGGTGATGAGCTCGAGACCGACGCCGTCGGTATAGAAACGAATCATGGTGTCGAGCTGGGCCACATCGAGTGTGACGGCGCCCATGTGCGTGGCAGCTGCAATCGAGGTCATACCGTTGTGATGTGAGCTGTGATGGATTTATTCCGTGAGGCGTGAAATCAGTTCACGGTAGCGTGCGGCAGTTTGTTCCACGATGTCCGCGGGAAGGGTCGGAGGTGTTCCCGTTTTGTCCCAGTTGGCGGCCAGCCAGTCGCGAACGATTTGCTTATCAAATGACTCGAGACGATTGATTCCGCCAGCGGCATATGTTTCCGCATCCCAGTATCGGCTGGAATCTGAAGTCAGAACTTCGTCGCACAGAGTGAGCTCGCCGGTCTCGCGGTTGCGGCCAAATTCAAATTTGGTGTCCGCGAGGATCAGCCCCTTGAATTCCGCAATGGCTGCAGCGCGTGTGTAAATAGCCAGACTTGCCGACCGGAGTTCTTCGGCAGTGTCGTGTCCCACCAATTCGCAGGCCTGTTCGAAACTGATGTTCTCGTCGTGTTCGCCCAGCGGGGCCTTGTATGCGGGGGTGAAAATGGGCTCGGGCAGCTTGTCCCCGTTGTTCAAACCGGCGGGAAGAGGGATGCCGCAGACGGTCTGGGTCTGCTGGTATTCCGCCCATCCAGAGCCGACAAGGTAACCACGAACAACACATTCCACGGGAAGCATATTCAAGGTGCGAACCACCATGGATCGGTCGGCGATTGCTTCGGGTGCTGCAATTCCCAGCAGGTGATTGGGGAATTCGGTCAGTTGCGCGAACCACCACTGCGATAACTGAGTGAGCAACGCACCCTTGCCGGGGATGCCGGGTTCCAAAACATGATCAAAGGCGCTCACGCGGTCGCTGGCGACCATGAGCATCATGGCCGAATCATCCAGGCTGGATTCCGTTTCCGGAATATATAGGTCGCGGACCTTCCCCGAATAGGCGAGCGTCCAACCGTCGACGGTCACGATACGACTCGCAGTGCAATGTCGGTGCGGAAGTGTGAACCGTCAAGGTCGATGAACGACAGGGCTTCGTAGGCCTTGGTGCGAGCCTCGGCGAAAGATTCGGCACGCGCGATGACGGACAAGACTCGGCCTCCCGTGGCCGTGAACCCACCCTCGCTGGCCGCGGTTGCAGCATGAGCAATCGACACACCGGGAACATCGAGTGCTTCGGCCAACCCAAAGATGGGCCGTCCCGTAATTGGCGATTCGGGGTAGCCTTCGCTGGCGAGCACCACGGTGATGGCCACATCGTCCGAGAAGACAGGGGCTGGTTCGCTATCCAGTGCGCCCGTGGCCGTCGCCAACAGCAGCGACGCCAATGACGAATCGAGCCGTTCCAGAACGACCTGCGTTTCGGGGTCGCCGAAACGTGCATTGAATTCGATAACTCGCACACCTCGTGCGGTGATGATCAAGCCGCAGTACAGCAAACCCACAAAGGGGGTTCCACGCGCAGCCATCTCTCGGATGGTCGGAACGGCGACAGACTGCACAACCTCGTCGACGAAACCAGCTGGCAGCCATGGCAGTGGCGAATATGCGCCCATTCCACCCGTGTTGGGACCCTCATCGCCGTCCAACGCGCGCTTGTAATCCTGGGCGGGGCTCAACGGCACGACGTTCTCGCCGTCTGACAGAACAAAAAGCGAAACTTCTTGGCCATCCAGGAATTCTTCAACCAGCACGGGACCGTATTGCACATAGTGTGCTGCGTGAGCGTGCGCCGCATCACGGTCAGCGGTAACGATCACGCCCTTGCCCGCTGCGAGTCCATCGGCTTTCACCACATACGGTGCGCCAAATTCGTCCAGCGCGGCGTCGACTTCCTCGATCGACGATGCGCTGACAGCGCGGCCCGTGGGTACGCCGGCGGCTTCCATAATTTCTTTTGCGAAGTCCTTTGAGCCTTCCAAACGGGCTGCGGATTTGTTGGGGCCGAAAACGGCGATACCCCGAGCGCGCAGTGCGTCTGCCACACCGGCCACGAGGGGGGCCTCGGGCCCGACGACGACCAGGTCGACTTGGGTGTCTTCTGCATAGGCGGCGACGACATCGCCCTTTGTGATGTCCATTGCGACAGTTTCGACGACCTGCGCGATTCCGGCGTTACCCGGTGCGGCAATAATGTCGTGACCGGCAGGGTCACGCAACAGGGTCGAGACGATGGCGTGTTCGCGGGCGCCGGAACCCAATACAAGAATCTTCACCCTCAAACCCTACCGAAATGCCCTGCTAGCGTGAATTCCATGGGAAAACCGCGGATCGATGACCACACAGGGCTGGAGCATGTGCGTGCGGCCTTAGCCACTGAACCTCGACGCGATGATATCGCCGGCGCGGTGCGCTATTTGCTGCAACTGTTGTCCGATGCTGCCCCGGGAAATTCTGTCGAGGTGCGTGTGCCCCCGTTTGGTGCGGTGCACTGTGTCGACGGACCCTCGCACTCTCGGGGTACTCCGCCGAACGTTGTGGAATGCGACCCTGTCGGCTGGATTCACTTGGCGACCGGCTCACGTTCGTGGTCAGAGGCTGTCGCGGCGGGACAGTTACGGGCTTCGGGAATTCGTTCGGATTTGTCAGAGCTTTTGCCTGTTCTGTCCGTGGGTTGATATTTATTGCCCGACCAGATTTAAAATTTCCACGAATTGGGACCTGGGGCATATTTGGTAATCCGTTAGCCCCTGTGCTGCCGCGGAACCCGAAGGATGATGCGGTCCTCACGGGTGCCGATTCCGCCGAATACTGAGGGTTGGTGCAGAATACAAATATGAGCGAGCACGAACAGCACAATGTCACGATTCGTCGGGCGCCCCGCGCAGGTATGTTCATCAGCACAGGCGCAGCATTCGGTTTTGTGATTGCCGTAATCGTCACACTCCTGTACCCGGCCGACCCGACGGTGGGCATCTGGGCGACCGTCGGATACATGAGCCTGTATGGCTTGGGCGGCGGTGCTGTTGTGGGCGCTGTGGCTTTCCTCATCATTGATTCTTCGGGTGTGGTCGGATCGGGCGTAGCTGAATCAGCTGCGGCAGATGGTGGTGCGACTGGTGCCGACGGCGGTTCTGCCGCGCTCTAATTGCGAATCTGCTGTGAGCAGATTGGGGAACTCGAGCTCGTGCGGGCGGGAAAAATTTCGCTTTCCCAGAGGCTGACTTGGCGCCGAATCTGTCTTGTGCAATGGGCCTGAACCTGTGCCTGCAACTCTCAAAATCCTATAGGATTTTGAGAGTTGCTTATTTTATTCACTCGTGCCACTATGAGACCCTGGGCGCAGTCACCAGACTTCGCGAGTCGAAAGGGGTACACATGAAAATTGTTTCATTGATCACAGCTCCGGCGCTCGATCTGCCCTGGGGATTTGACCCGGCAACAGCAACGGGCAGTTGGGGAGAATTGCTCTCCGGTGGGTTCTATCTGCTGACTTACATCGGGTCGTGGCCTGGTACCGGTTTTGTGTTCCCCGAATTTACGGCGTGGGGCCTGTTGCTCGTCATCGCAGCACTGTTTGTGCGAATGTTGCGTGGCCCCGCTGCGCGGCGTTGGCTCATGGCTTACTGGATCATTTTTTCATTCGCGGTTATCGGCGTTTTCAGCACCTTTGAATATCAGACTGATGATCTCAAGGCGCTTCTGCGCGCACTTCCTCTGATCTTGCAGATGATTGTCTCGTTTGTTTTATTGAGTACCAGGGCTCGGAGTGGTGAGTTGGACCCGTCCAATGACGACGGTGTCCCGACGGTTGATAACGGAAAGTTTGCGAAATCCAAATTGATTTCGGCGGTAACAGTTCCCGTGATCGTGTCATGGTTGTGGATACATCTTGGGCCTTACACCCCTCTGCAGTACTCAAAAGGTTTAACCGACGATTTTTGGCGTTGGCTGCTCTATTCCGAATACCGATACTTTGCCGCATTCGTTCTCATAACCGGCATAATTACGCTCTTTGCAAGCACCCGGAAACCCGGTCGGGAGCGACCTGACTTATTTCCCGTTGCTGGCGCGGCTTGGTTCAGCGGGGTGGTGTTAATTGTGGTTTCGCTGGTGGTCAAAGCATCACGTTTGATTGAAATCAATAACGCGTTGTTTGATCACAGCTATCTTGCAGCGGTCACGGGTTTGTTGAGTTTGGCGATAATTGCGATGCTGCCAGGGGTTTCACCGTTCACTCGCGTCCGCAATGGAGAGTTGCTCTCCGGTCTGCAGAGAAAGACGTCGGTTGATCATGTCTGAGAATGTTGACGGAATACTGCATTTCTGGCCTAGCTTCATCGCCGACTTTGTTCACGCGGTTTATGTGGGCAATTTTTATCAAGGCGTGGCCGTGATGGCTTTCGTCACCTTGTCGGCGATTATTTCGGCCGAAGTCTCGCGTTCGGCGGAATCGTCGCGCGTACAACTGCGGTCGAAAGTGATTCTGTCGGTTGCCTTGGCTCTGTGGTTGGCGAACCTGATTGTGACAAGTTTGGCCACCATTGAGGCCGCGAGCTCCACCCAGATAATCGGAGGTTCCTACAGGGCTGTAATCAGCGGAATGGGAATCGTGTTGTCAGCGCATCTGATTGTTGGACTGGTGATGTCTGTGGTGATTCCGCTGATTCTGTTGCTGCCACGCAACCAGAAAGACGATGAAGTAATCCAAGGAGCACACAATGATTGACCCCACAGCGCTGATTGCTGCGCCGCCCTTTTTTGATCCTGCCGAATACGGCACGGGCTTCGGTGGGCTAGTCACCCGGTACATCTTTGGAATTCTGTATGCCGCATCTGTTCCCGGTTTGAACTATCTGATTCCTGTGTTCACAATTTTTGGTTTGATGCTCGTGATTTTTGCGTTGCTCGTACGGTTGACACAGGGGCGTGCAACGCGCCTGTGGTGGTGGGCCTACTGGGTTGCGTTCGCGGGAGGGATCGCGGGGCTTGCCGAGATAATTGGCGCCAATTTTGGCCAGGATCGTGTGTTTTTTCTCACATATCCGCACATTGCGCAGATGGCGATCTCCTATCTGATCCTGCGAGCAGGAAACAGTTCGGGTAAACCGCACAACCACTCTACGGTGAGCCAATTAGTTGGCCCGACAGTGCTCACAGGATTCCTGAAAACCAAGACTGCATTGGCGTTCCTGCTGCCGGTTGGAGCGGTGTTCCTGTGGTTCGCATTTAAGAACACAACCCTCTGGCCGTATGACACTTTTATTCGATCGGATGAAAACCCGTTCTGGATTTGGTTCACATATTACGAATTCAGGTATCTGGTGACCTTCGGGCTGATTGCGGCATGGTTAGTCACGTTCGTAGGGACACGGAAACCTGGAAAGGAACGATTTGATCTGTTGCCAGTTGCGCACATTTCCTGGGCTGCAGGTGTCGTGTTGGCCTTCACATCATTGATGTTCAAAACGATTCCCGGGATCGAATCATACGAAGCCATGTTCAACGGGGATTACCTGTCCTCGCTAGCGACAATTCTGAGCTTGGGAATCATCGCGTTGACGCCCGGAATTTCGCCGTTCGAGGCGATGCGCACTGGCCGTTGGCTGAATAGTGCAAAGAAAATCCGACCAGAGAAAGCAGTGTAATCATGAACCCGTTCCAAGCGCTCATCAATGCGTTGTACAACGACGGCAACGGAATCGTCCTCATGCTGGGAGGCATGATGGGCGGGCTCGTCGAGCTCAGCATTGTGGTGTTCTTTTCCGCCTATGTGGCGACAAAGATGAGCTCTGTCAAGGCCTATTGGGCCTGGGCGATCGTGTCAATCGTCGCCGCAGTTGCGTGGGGGATCCACTTGATCCTGTCGCTGTCGTGGGAAGGATTCGTGTGGCCCGAGCGCGGTATCGACCTGATGCAGCTGGGATACGCGTGGCCGTTCCTGCCGTGGCCGTTGACCCACTTGCTGATCATCCCCGTTCTGATCAACGGGTATGCGGGCGTCGTAAAACGATCCACCGCAGAATAACCAGTGCACAAGTGGTGGGGGACCGGGCTCGGTTACCCACCACATGTGTTATGAAACCTGGTTTTCTTCAACCCATTTCAGGTATTCGGGTGTGACGGTACCGGTCACATAGTCACCCGTGAAGCACGACATTTCGAGTGCGGTGACTGAGCTGCCTTCGATGATGGCGGCCTGCATGTCGTCGACCTCTTGGTAAATGAGGTAGTCGGCGCCAATCTCGCTGGCGATTTCGGGAATTTTGCGACCCGCGGCGACCAGTTCCGAACGTGACGGCATGTTGATGCCATACACGTGGGGGTAACGGACGGGCGGTGCGGCCGAAGTGAAAATTACGCTCTTTGCGCCTGCGGCGCGAGCCATCTCGACGATTTCGCGTGACGTGGTGCCACGCACAATCGAGTCGTCGACGATGAGCACGTTCTTGCCCGCGAATTCCGAGTGCATGGCGTTCAGTTTCTGCTTCACGCTCTTTTTGCGGGCTTCCTGGCCGGGCATGATGAATGTGCGACCCACATAGCGGTTCTTGTAGAAACCTTCACGGTATTCGACACCCAGTTTGCGTGCGACCTGCATGGCGGCAGGGCGAGCCGAATCGGGGATCGGCATGACCACGTCGATCTGGTCCAGCGGCACGAATTTCTTGATCGTGTCGGCCAGACGGTCGCCCAAACGAAGTCGTGCTTCGTACACAGAAATGCCGTTCATGATCGAGTCGGGACGAGCGAGGTACACGTATTCGAAAGAACAGGGCACCAGTTGCGGGTTCTGTGCGCACTGGCGGGACGACATGTGGCCGTCCTCGGTGATGAACACCGCTTCACCCGGTGCGATTTCGCGCACAATCTCGTAGTCGCCGTGTTCCAGCACCAGCGACTCGCTGGCCACAATCCATTCGGCTCCGTTGTCGGCGTTCTCGCGACGGCCCAACACGAGAGGGCGGATGCCGAACGGGTCGCGGAAAGCCAACAAACCGTGGCCCGCGATCAAGGCGATTGCAGCGTAAGAGCCCTCGACGCGTTCGTGCAGAACTTCGACGGCGTCAAAGACATCGTCGGGTGAAAAAGCGCGCACACTGGTGGCGGCCTGCAGTTCGTGGGCGAGCACGTTGACCAGAAGTTCCGTATCCGAGCTGGTGTTCAGGTGGCGTCGGTCGTTCAGGTGCAGATCGTCGGTCAGTTCACGGGTGTTCGTCAGGTTGCCGTTGTGGACGAGGATGATGCCATAGGGGGCGTTCACATAGAACGGCTGCGCTTCTTCCTCGTTCGATGCGGTGCCTCGGGTGGCGTAACGCACATGGCCCAAACCCATGGTGCCCAAAAGGCCACGCATGTCGCGGGTGCGGAATGCTTCGCGAACTTGACCTTTGGCTTTGCGCTGGTGGATTACCCGGCCCTCGCAGGTGGCGATACCGGTGGAATCCTGACCGCGGTGCTGCAACAAGGCCAGTGCATCGTAAACCTGCTGGTTTGCTGCTGTCGTCGAGACCAAACCCACAATGCCGCACATGTCGCAGGCTTCTCCTTCGCGGTAAACGCCACGATTGGCGTTCCTCTAGTCTTTCACACTTCTGCGATTTGCGCGGATGAGCATTCGCTAAACTGAGCGGGTGACGGCGAAAAATTCTTATGCACAAGCTGGTGTCGATACCGAGGCGGGCGATGTTGCCGTCGAGCTGATGAAAGCATCGGTGAAGGCCACGCACGGCCCCGAAGTTTTGGGCGGCGTCGGTGGTTTCGCCGGCATGTTTGACGCATCCGCTCTGAAGGAATACCGCAAGCCTCTGCTGGCCACATCGACCGACGGTGTCGGCACAAAGGTTGCGATCGCCCAGGCGCTGGATATTCACCACACCATCGGCCAAGACCTCGTCGCAATGGTCGTCGACGACATCGTGGTCGTGGGCGCTAAGCCCCTGTTCATGACCGACTACATTGCCTGCGGCAAGCTCGTGCCCGAACGCATCGCATCCATCGTCGACGGAATTGCCCGCGCATGCGCCGAAACTGGCACGGCGTTGGTCGGCGGCGAAACAGCCGAACACCCCGGCCTTCTGGGCGCCGACGACTACGACGTCGCAGGTGCCGCAGTCGGTGTCGTCGAAGCCGACGAAATGTTGGGCGCACACCGTGTGCAACACGGCGACGTCGTTATCGCGATGGCATCGAGCGGCCTTCACTCGAACGGTTTCTCACTGGTCCGACACATCATTGCCGGACGAGGCGTCGCCTATGACTCCACCGTCGCCGAATTTGATCGCGTCCTGGGTGAAGAACTGCTCGAACCCACAAGGCTCTACACCGCACCGATCCTGGACACCCTCGCCGCCCACCCGGGTGCGATTCACTCACTGTCGCACGTGACCGGTGGCGGAATTGCCGCAAACCTTGCCCGTGTCCTGCCCGACGGCGTCTGGGTTGATATCGACCGTTCCACCTGGTTGCCGCCACAAGTATTCCGGGTGCTGATGGACTGGGCGGGCGACAGCCTCGAGTCCACCGAAGAAACCTGGAACCTGGGAATTGGCATGTTCGCCGTTGTCGCCCAAGAATCCGCCAGCACCCTGACCCGTGAGTGGACCGCTGCGGGAATTGACTCGTGGGTTGTGGGCACTATCTCGGACACGCCCCGTGATCTGGCCGGTTTTGTTCGCGGCGCCAAGGGCGTCGATGGCGGGGCAGTGCGTCTCGTCGGTTCCTACGCCCACTAAACGACAAACGAATAGCCACGGTTTCCCGTGGCTATTCGTGGACACTGTCGACTATTTGTCGTCGTCCTCGTCCTCGTCGTCATCCGTTTCGAGGTATTCCGACCATTTTTCGAGGTCCTCTTCGAGGCGAGGGTTACCTCCGAGCTCGCGCTCAAGGCTGCCCAGGTCAGTGTCGGGGCTGAAGTATTTCAGCTCGCGCGCAACCTTTGTGTGCTTGGCTTTCTGCCGTCCACGTCCCATGAAGGACCCCCTCAATCGGCTGTGATGGTGTCATGTTCACCTGTGAACAGATCCACAGCGTACGAATCAGAGGTTCAGTTTATCACGCACCGATGGCCAGCATGACGGCATATGCACCGAGCAGCGCACAGACCGTGCCGCCTCCGACGTGCACCACCAGCAGAATTACGGCCCGACCCCATTTCCGGGCCCGTGCATCTCGGACACAGGCGACCATGAGTGTCGAAAAAGTTGTGAGGCCGCCCGTGAACGCGACGAGCCCCGCGACGACAACGGAAGGCAGGCCAGGGGACACTGCGTAGAAAACCCCGAGGGCGAAACTGCCGGCCAAGTTCACTGATAACAGTGCTGCAGCGGCACGGGATTCGCCCCATGCACGGAATGTCCCCCACCGAGTCAGTGCACCGGCAGCGCCCCCCAGTGCAATCGAGGGAGCGAGCAACCAGAATTCGACAAAATTCACGAGGCGTGCCTCGAATCGCGAACCGCTTCACCGGCACGGGCTCCCGCCCATGCGGCAACGACTCCACCAGCGATGCTGCCCGCCACGTACACCCACAGTTCGGAAGCGAAATCCGAGGGGGTGAAGGCGATGAAACCGCTGAGTGCGGAGAGTGTGGTGAAGGTGCCCAAGAATCCCGTGGTCAGTCCCTGTCTGAACCATTCCGGAGTTGTCGGGCCCAGAGTGGCTGTGGCGAATCCGAGTGCGCCCGCGCCGGCAATATTGGCGACGATGACGCCGTCAATACCGGGAAGCGCGAGGGACATCATCATCACGTTCAACGCTTCGCGACCCAACGCCCCCAACACGGCACCCACTGCGATGGCGGCGCCGACTCGGACGTTGTGATTCATGTTTCCACTGTACGGCGGGTTCCCTGTGTGCCGTCGTCACTGTCGTCGACGACACCCGCTTTCGCGGCGAATGCGGGGCTGTGGCGCTGGTGGCACAATACAGATATATCGAACTGTCACAGGGGGCAGCATGTCAGCAGAAACTGCACAACAGCATCACCACGATCATTCCGCCGAGGTCATCGAGCGGTGGGGTCAGAAGGCGTATGACATTGCGAATTCGTGGTGGTCTGGTTTGGATGTTTCCGCTCGTAATGATTTTCTGCGCGAGAGCAGCGACTTGTCGGCTGCGTGGATCCAGGCTGCAGCAACGCTGGCCGCCGACAGTGACGAGGTGCGTGCCCTGGTGTTGCGCCACTCGCAGTGGATCACCCGCGCGTGGGGTGGCGTGGAACCGACCCGCGAACAGTTGGTGGGTTTGGGCGACATGTATGTCGCGGACGAAAGGTTTGCGGCGAACTATGGCGGTGACGAGGGCGCGCGATTTGTGCGTGATGCCCTGGCGTTGCACGCCTGACGGTCGAAGCCCGAGTCCGCACGGAATCGACCGCATTGTGACACTTAGTGTCTTCTTAGATTCCCGTAGTACTCTGGGAGGTCGATAGAAAGGCCGGTCATGCACCTGCTCTCACGTTTCTCGCTTCGTAACCGCGCACTGATCGCACTGGTCACCATCGTCGTCGCCATTTTTGGTGGAATCTCGATGACCCTGCTCAAACAAGAACTGATCCCCTCGGTATCGTTCCCGCAGCTGGTCGTCGTCACCAACTATCCCGGCGCCTCGCCCATCGTCGTCGAAAACGAGGTGTCGACCCCCATCGAAACGGCAATCCAATCCGTGCCCGGACTGGAAACCACCACCTCGACCTCGCAGACCGGAGTATCCCAGGTCAGCGCATCATTCACCTACGGCACCAACCTGGAAACAGCGGAACAAAAAGTTCAGGTCGCCATCAACCGCATCGTGAACGCACTGCCCGCCGACGTGCAACCCCAGATCATCGCCGGCTCGTTCGGGGATATCCCCGTGATGCAGATCGCCGTCACCAGCGAACAAACCCAGGACAAACTCAAGGCCGCACTCGACACCATCGCCTCGAAAGAGTTGAACGATATCGACGGTGTACGCGAAGTCACCATTATCGGAGCGACCGGCCAACACATCGAAATCATCCCCAACGCCTCGAAGCTCGAGGACCTGGGTCTGACAAACCAGAACATCAGCGATGCACTTCGCGCCAGCGGAATCCGCATGGGCGCGGGCACCGTTACCGATGACGGCGCAGAACGCAGCGTAGTTGCCGGTGTGCCGCTGGAATCGGTCGATGAAATTCGCGAGGTCCCGCTCACCATCCCCGGAACCGCCAACCCGATGACGGGCACCGTGGACGTGACCACCGTCGGCGAGGTCGCAAAGGTTGTCATCGCCAGCGACGCCGTCACCAGTGTTTCGCGCGTCAACGGCAAACCGGCCCTGACCATGGCCATCACGAAAACCGCAGACGCAAACACCGTCGATGTCGCACGCGATATTCGCGCTGCGTTGCCCGCCATCAGCGAGTTGCTGGGCACCGACACTGAACTGACCATCGTGTTCGACCAGGCACCGTTCATCGAAAGCTCGATCGAATCCTTGACCATCGAAGGCATGTTGGGGCTCGCATTCGCAATCCTCATCATCCTGGTGTTCCTGTGGTCGGTGCGGTCCACACTGGTCACCGCAATCTCGATCCCCGCCTCGGTGCTGTTGACCTTTATCGGAATGTGGGCGAGCGATTACACCCTAAACATCCTCACCATCGGCGCTGTCACGATTTCGATCGGACGAGTCGTCGATGACTCGATCGTGGTCGTCGAAAACATCAAACGACACCTCGCGTTGGGCGAAGAACGCACCGCCGCAATCCTCACCGGTGTTCGCGAAGTTGCGACCGCCGTGACCGCATCGACCGTCACCACGGTTGCCGTGTTCCTGCCGCTCGCCTTCGTCGCCGGCATCACCGGCGAACTGTTCAAGCCCTTTGCGCTCACCGTGACCATCGCATTGTTGGCATCTTTGTTCGTCTCGCTGACCATCGTGCCCGTGCTGTCGTACTGGTTCCTGCCCGCAAACAACAAGAGCATCGACACTGCGACCGGCGAAGAAAAACTGGGCCGCCTGCAGCGCGGTTACCGACCCGTCGTCGGATGGACCATCAAGCACCCGCTGGCCACCGTCATGATCGCGATCCTGACACTGGGCGGCACCGTCGCACTGGTGCCCTCAATGAAAACCAACTTTGTGGGCAGCAGCGGACAAAACACGCTGGCAATTCGCCACTCGACCCCCGCAGGGCTGACCCTGGCGGAACGCGTCGAGGCCGCACAGACCGTCGAAGACGAACTTCTGGCGATGGACGGTGTCGACATCGTGCAGACATCGGTCGGAAGCGGGAACAGCTTCAGTGCACTGTTCGGTTCGTCGTCCGACATCACCTATTCGGTGACTCTGGACGAAACAGTGGATGTGGACGAAACGCAGGCCGCCATCACCGCCGAACTCGACAGCCTCAGCGACATCGGCACCCTCACCGTCGCATCGGGCGGTGGCGGATTCGGATCCACCACCATCGACATCACCGTGAAGGCGCCCAGCGAAAAGACCCTCAACACTGTGACCGCAGAAATTCAGGCAGCAATCACGGACTCCGGTGCAGCGCAGGAAATCGCCTCCTCGCTGTCCGAAACCCAGGACTACATTGCCATCGCAGTGAAGCGTGAAACGGCTGCGGAATTCGGACTGAGCGAAGCCGCCGTCTCGTCGACAATCGCCGGGGTCCTGGCACCCAACTCGATCGCCAAGGTCATCATCGACGACGTCACCATGCAGGTGTTCGTTGAAACTCAGAACGCACCCGAAACACTGGCAGAACTGAAGAACTACGAACTGGTCACCCCGCTGGGCAAGACAGTCACAGTGTCCGACATTGCAACCGTCAGCACAAAGACCACGGCCGCGAAGCGCACCACCGAACGAGGCGTGCTGTCGTCGACTCTGGAAATCACCCCCGCGAGTGACAACCTGACCGAAGCAACCACCGACGTCACCGCAGCCCTCGACTCGGTCACGCTTCCCTCGGGAACCACGGCCACCGTCGCCGGTGTCGCCAAGGACCAGGCCGAGTCATTCCAACAACTGGGATTGGCGCTGCTGGCCGCCATCCTGATCGTCTATGTCGTCATGGTTGCGACATTCCGTTCGCTGCGTCAGCCGCTGCTGTTGCTGGTATCTGTGCCCTTCGCCGCGACCGGAGCAATCGGTCTGCAGATCATTTCGGGAATTCCGCTGGGCTTGTCCTCGCTGATCGGAATGCTGATGCTGGTGGGAATCGTGGTCACGAACGCCATCGTGCTGATCGACCTCGTGAACCAATACCGTGACCGCGGCAGCAACGTCGTCGACGCGCTGCTGGAAGGCACCACGCGTCGTGTGCGTCCCGTGCTGATGACCGCACTCGCCACAGTGTTCGCGCTCACCCCGTTGGCCATGGGCGCCACCGGAAACGGCGGCGGGTTTATCTCGCAGCCTCTGGCCATCGTCGTCATCGG
>JACCDU010193062.1_pt1 | contig 28438 bp, 22 predicted proteins | sample 7446081 | NCBI WGS metagenome assembly JACCDU01 (sample SAMN15323447, study PRJNA562643) | freshwater metagenome | isolation source: river surface water | place: USA:Blue River Watershed | collected 2017-08-17
CGGCCTTGTTTGGCCACGATGGCGTGTTGTTCCGCTGCAGGTTTGAGGCGATCGGTGCGCGTCAAGATGCTCATGGTGGCCACAGCCGTGGTCTCGGTCATGCCCCAGCCGTGGCGCACTTCCACACCATAGGTGTCCATGAATTTGGCAATCAAGGCCATGGGCATGGCCGAGCCGCCCACGCAGGTGCGCTTCATGTGGGCAAAGCGCAAATTGTTTTGTTCGACGTGTTGAAGCAGCCCCATCCAGATGGTGGGCACACCCGCGCTGATGGTGACTTGCTCGCTGTCCATCAGTTCAAACAGGCTGGGGCCGTCGAGCTTGGGTCCGGGCAAGACCAGCTTGGTGCCTGCCACCAGCGCGGCATAGGGGATGCACCAGGCGTTGATGTGGAACATGGGCACCACGGGCAAGATGGTCTCTTGCGTGGACAGGCCCAGCACATCGGGCAGGCAGGCGGTGGTCGCGTTCATCACGATGGCGCGATGCGAGTACAGCACGCCCTTGGGGTTGCCGGTGGTGCCCGAGGTGTAGCACAGGGCAGCGCCGGTGTTTTCATCGAGCGCAGGCCAGTGGAAGGTGTCGCTGTGTCCTGCAATCAGGTCTTCGTAATTCAGCACCTTCACGCCCTCGATGGCGGGTGTGTTGGCCGCATCGGCCAGGCAGACCCAGGCTGCTACTCGCGGGCAATGCGCGGCAATGCCTTTGACTAGAGGCGCAAAGGTGGCGTCAAACAGCACCACTTCGTCTTCGGCGTGGTTGATGACGTAGATGAGTTGCTGCGGGTGCAGGCGCGGGTTGCAGGTGTGCATGACCATGCCGCTGCCCGAGACCGCGTAATACGCCTCCAGGTGCCGGTGGTTGTTCCATGCGATGGAGCCGACAGCGCTGCCCGCTTTCAGGCCCATGTGCGCCAGGGCGTTGGCCAGTTGGCGTGCCCGTGCTGCGGCATCGGCATAGGTGTAGCGGTGCAGGGGGCCGTGCGTTTCGCGCGAGACGATTTCCTGGTCGCCAAACTGCGCTGCACCGTGTTCGAGGATGCCCGAAATGAGCAAGGCGCGGTTCATCATGAGGCCGGGTTGGGGCATGGTTTTAGTCTCCAGTTTTCAGTGTTCTCAATGTCTTGGTGCCGATCGTGGCAACTGCATGCACATCATAAGGATCAGTGCGCCTGCTTCACCATGTCTGCCGCCTTTTCTGCCATGGCGATCACGGTGGCATTGGTGTTGGCCCCGATCAAGGTAGGCATGGCAGATGCGTCCACCACACGCAAGCCTTGGAGGCCGTGCACTTTGAGCTGCGCATCCAGCACGGCCATGTCATCGGTGCCCATCTTGCATGTGCCCACGGGGTGATACACCGTGTCCGAGCGGTCACGCAAAATCTGACGGATCTTGTCGTCACTGTCCACACCTGCCGTGAACACATTCTTGTGCCGAATGCTGGCAAATGCCGGTGCATCCATCAAGCGCTGGGTGAGCTTGTAGCCCTTGAGCAGGGTCTCGAGGTCGTCCTCATGGGCGAGGAAGGCCGGGTCAATCAGCGGTGCTTTGCGGGCATCGCTGTGGGCCAGTGTCACTTGCCCCCGGCTCTTGGGGCGCAGCATACACACGTGGCACGAATAGCCGTGCACCGCATGCAGTTTGCGGGCGTGGTTTTCCACCAGGCCCACCACGAAGTGCAGTTGCACATCGGGTGCTGTCAATGCGGGATCGGTTTTCAAAAAACCACCCGCCTCGGCGAAGTTGGTCCCGATGAAGCCTTGTCGCGTTCGGATGTATTTGAGGGCTTCTTGGGCCAGATGCGCGGTGCCGCCCAGTGAAATGCCCATCAAGTCAAGACTCTTGGCCGCGTAGCCAAAGATGAAGTCAGGATGGTCTTGCAGGTTCTGCCCTACGCCGGGCAAATCGTGCAGCACAGCGATGCCATGTTCTTGCAAATGTGCGCCAGGCCCTATGCCTGAGACCATCAACAACTGGGGTGATTGCAATGCGCCGGCACACAAAATCACTTCGCGCTGAGCCCGGATCAGGCGTTTGTGGCCCGATTGGATGCACTCCACACCCACGGCGCGACGGCCCTCCAACACAATGCGCGTGACCTGCACACCCGTTTCCACATGCAGGTTTTTGCGCTGACCCATGTGTGGGTGCAAGTAACCCCTGGCTGCACTCCAGCGCTCGCCGTTGCGTTGGGTGACCTGGTAGATGCCCAGACCTTCCTGCGTCGCCCCATTGAAATCGTCGTTGATGGGGAACCCCGCTTCACGCGCGGCGTTCAGGTAGATCTGCTGAAACGGGTTGTGGGTCTGCAGGTCCGACACATGCAGGGGGCCATCGTTGCCATGAAATTCGTCTTGAATGCGGTTGTTGTTTTCGCTGCGCTTGAAATAAGGCAACAACTCGTCGTAAGACCAGCCCGCATTGCCCAGCGCAGACCAGTGGTCGTAATCGCTGCGGTGCCCACGGGTGTAGACCATGGCGTTGATGGCCGATGAGCCGCCCAGGCCTTTGCCCCGGGGTTGGTAACCCTTGCGCCCATTGAGCCCGGCTTGGGGCACGGTCTCGAATGCGTAGTTGTTCAGTCGTGTCGGCAACATGGCCACCGCTGCAGCGGGGGTGTTGACCAGCCAGCTGTCGCCCTGGCCGCCTGCCTCCAGCAGCATCACTTGCACATCGGCGTTTTCACTCAAGCGGCCAGCTATCACGCTGCCACCCGAGCCGCCGCCAATCACGATGTAATCGGCTTCCTTGTTCATGCAGTTCTCCCTTTTTTGATCGAAGTCACAGCGTCAAGTCAACGCCGCATAAACCAGGTCGCGGAACAAGGGCCGATAGTAGTCGCGCTGATTGGGTGCCTGGATCATCAGCATGGCGTACATGTCCAGCGCCGGGTCCACAAAGAAGGTGGTGCCAGCGATGCCGCCCCAGTAATACAAGCCCACCGAACCGGGCACGGGCGACAGGCCCAGGTGGGTGCGCACCGCAAAGCCCAGACCAAAGCCGTGGCCCGGTGGCAGCAAGGTGCCGTCTGCCGGCATGTCACCCAGGTGGTCGGCGGTCATGTAGTCCACCGTGTGGGGGCCGAGCAGGCGCACGCCGTTCAATTCACCCCGGTTGCGCAGGCACTGCAAGAAGCGTGCGTAGTCCATGGCGGTGGACATCAGGCCGCCGCCACTACCCTCCATGGCGGGTACCTGGCGCGGCTCCAGCACTTTCATGGGCACGCCGCCGTCAGGGTCGTGCGCAAAGGGCTCGGCAATGCGGTGCTGCTGTTCGGGCGGTACGGCAAAGCCGGTGTCTACCATGCCCAAGGGGGCAAAGATTTCGGCTTGCAGGAATGCGCCCAGGCTTTGCCCGCTGACCACCTCGACCAGCCGCCCGAGCACATCGGTGGCGCGGCTGTAGGCCCACACGGTGCCCGGCTGAAACTGCAGTGGCAGGGCGGCCAGCGTTTGTGAGAACTCGGCATTGGTCCGTTCGCGTGAGGCGATCTTCACCGCGCCGTATTGCCGCTGCACGGGCGAGTCGCCCAAGAATTCATAGGTCAGCCCCGCCGTGTGGCGCAGCAGGTCTTGCACGGTGGCCTCTTGTTTGACCGGCTCCAATCCATGGGCGGTCGCCACTTGTTGCTTCGCATATTCAGGCAGCCAGCGGCTGACCGGGTCACTCAGCAGCAACTGCCCGCGCTCCACCAACATCATCACCGCCACCGACACCACCGGCTTGGTCATCGAATAGATGCGGAAGATGCTGTCGGTTTTCATGGGTGTGCCGGTGCCGGGGTCTTGCTGGCCCACAGCCTCGAACAAGCCGATCTGGCCACGCCGGGCGATCATGGCCACCGCACCGGGCAGTCGGCCGGTGGCCACTTCGCGGCGCAGCACGTCCATCAGGCGCTGTGTGCGTTCAGGGCACAGGCCTACGTCAGCAGGTTGGGCATGGGGCAGTGCGGGGTGTGCGGTCATGGTGGGCTCCGGTTGAAGGGTGTTTTTTACACCAGTCAACCTGGAGGAGGTATCACCTAAAGCAACCGGAGCACGGTTGCCCCACGCGCATCATTTTCGATGCCGAAGCGCCTGCCCACGCTGCGCTTTGCTCGCATCACTGGGTGTGAGTGTGATGGGGCCTTGCGGCGTTTGGCGCAGCAGGTCGGCCAGGGCCATCAAGGCCGATTCCGGGCCGCTGAGCAGTTCAAGCTCCAGCTCCAGAATGGGTTCGGTTCGGTCGGTGTCGGGCACGTGGATGCGGCCTTGGTCCAGGGCCACTTCGATTTGGGCACCGTTGTGGGTGATCAGCCAGCGTTGGCGTTCAAAGTCGGTGCAGAACATGGCTTGCAAGTGAGGGCGCAGCGCCATCAGGTTTTGTGCCAGCACCGGATCGTCCACCAAGGCGTCGAACTGCAAGTCCCCCGGCGTGGTCGGGCCTTCCCACTCCTGGCGACGTGACAGGCCGTTTTGGCTCTGGCCAGCGGTCTTCACGGTCAGCAGCCATTGCTCACCCGCCAGCCGCTCGCGCACGGCCATGCGGCCTTGTTGCAGCGCCAGATCGGGCGTGTCGAAATAGGTGTTGAGCAGGCGATGCTTGTTGCTGGAAGTGGCCAGCATGGGATGAGTCAGCAAGCGCGGCAAGTCTTGCGCGGACAGGGCCAACTTCAGTTCTGTTTCCATGAGCGGTGTTGTCAGCGCAGTGTTCAGCGGCGTGGACGCAGCATGGACAGCAGGACACCATCCTTGAGCAGCACATGGTGGCTGATGGCTGTCACGGCGTGCAGGCCTGCCAGACACAGGATCAGGTCACCCAGCGCGCCATGCACGTCGCCCCAGTCGGCCAGATGGGCCAGCGGCGATTGCGACATGAAGGGCATCTCGTCCACACGGACACTGCCCAGCAAGGTCAAGGGGTGGCCTTCACTGCCCAGAGCCAAAAATGCGCTCATAGGCACGGCCAGAAGCAGTAACCACAGCAAGCCGTGCGTGGCCTGGGAAGCCCGTTGCATCCAAACGGGCATGTCAAAACGAGGTTTGGCCGGGCGGACCGCGACCCACAGCAGGCGCAACAAGGTCAGCGCCATCACCAGCACGCCCAGCGATTCGTGCAGCACGATGTCCCATCGTGTGGCCGGGTCCAGGCCTTGGCGCATTTCTCGGCCAAAGTGCTCAGGGCCCAGGATGAAGGCGAGCAAGACGGCGATGGCCGTGAGCCAGTGGAAAAGGCGGCTGAGGGTGTCGTAGTGGTGGCGCTGATTGTTCATATATATCCCTGAAAAAAGCCATTTTGCGGGATGGACTTGAACGCAAGATGACATGGATCAGGGCATGGCTGTTTTGCCTGGGCCCTCTGCTGCGCAGAAGTTTCAAAGGCCTTTCAGCGAGCAATCTGCAAAGCCGATGCTTTTCAAAGGAGTCTGGCCAGGTATTTGCCCGTGAAGCTGGCTTCGTTTTGGGCCAGTTGCTCGGGTGCCCCCTCGCCCACCACGGTGCCGCCACCCGCACCGCCTTCGGGACCCATGTCGATCAGCCAGTCGGCGGTTTTGATGACGTCGAGGTTGTGCTCAATGATGACGATGGTGTTGCCCGCGTCACGCAGCTGGTGCAGCACCTTGAGCAGCAGATCAATGTCGGCAAAGTGCAGACCGGTGGTGGGTTCGTCCAGGATGTAGAGCGTGCGGCCCGTGTCGCGTTTGGACAGCTCCAGCGCCAGCTTGACGCGTTGCGCCTCACCACCCGACAGCGTGGTCGCGCTCTGACCCAGGCGGATGTAGCTCAAGCCCACGTCGAGCAGGGTTTGCAGCTTGCGGGCGATGGTTGGCACCGCACTGAAGAACTGGTGCGCGGCTTCCACCGTCATGTTCAGGATCTGCGCGATGTTCTGGCCCTTGTACTGCACTTCCAGCGTTTCGCGGTTGTAGCGCATGCCGTGGCACACGTCGCACGGCACGTACACGTCGGGCAGAAAGTGCATCTCCACTTTGACCATGCCGTCGCCCTGGCAGGCTTCGCAGCGGCCTCCGGCCACGTTGAAAGAGAAACGTCCTGGCCCGTAGCCACGCTCGCGGGCAGCGGGCACTTCGGCCATCAGCTCACGGATGTGGGTGAACAGGCCGGTGTAGGTGGCGGGGTTGCTGCGCGGCGTGCGACCAATCGGTGACTGGTCCACGTTGATGACTTTGTCGAAGTGCTCCAGGCCCTTGATCTCTTCGTGCGCCGCAGCCTCGTCGTGGGCGCGGTGAATTTGGTGCGCTGCAGCGGTGTAGAGCGTGTCGTTCACCAGGGTGGATTTGCCCGAGCCTGATACACCGGTCACGCAGGTGAGCAAGCCCACCGGGAACTTCACGTTCACGCTTTTCAGGTTGTTGCCGGATGCGCCCACGATTTCGATGAAGTCCTTGCCCGCTTTGTGGCGCTTCGGAATTTCGATCTTCTTGCGGCCCGACATGTATTGGCCGGTGACCGATTCGCTGGCGGCCAGGATGTCGGCGCAAGTGCCTTGCGCCATCACGCGCCCGCCATGTACGCCCGCGCCGGGCCCCATGTCGATGACGTGGTCAGCCACGCGAATCATGTCTTCGTCGTGCTCGACCACCAGCACGCTGTTGCCAATGTCGCGCAAGTGCTGCAGCGTGCCGATCAGGCGGTCGTTGTCGCGCTGGTGCAGGCCGATGCTGGGCTCGTCCAGCACATACATCACGCCTGTGAGTCCTGAGCCGATCTGGCTGGCCAGGCGGATGCGCTGTGCCTCGCCGCCCGAGAGCGTGTCGGCGCTGCGGTCCAGGCTCAAGTAATTCAAGCCCACGTCGTTGAGGAACTTCAGGCGCGAGGCGATTTCGCGCACCACCTTGTCGGCGATCTCGGCTTTGGCACCTTGCAGCTTCAGGCTTTGAAAGTATTGCTGTGACTCGCCCAGCGTGATGTGGCTGATCTCGTAAATGGCGCGGGCCTGCGCCCCTTCGCCAATGCGCACATACCTGGCTTCGCGCTTGAGGCGTGTGCCATGGCAGCTGGTGCAGGGCTGGGTGCTGCGGTAACGGGCCAGGTCTTCGCGCACCACCGCCGAATCGGTCTCGCGGTAGCGCCGCGTCATGTTGGGGATGATCCCTTCAAACGGGTGCTTCTTGCTGACCTTCTTGCCCTTGGATTCACCCGACTCCATCGTGTAGCTGAACTTGATCTCTTCTTCGCCCGAGCCATGCAGCAGCACTTGCTGGTGCGCAGGAGTGAGTTTTTCAAACGGCGTTTCGATGTCGAACTGGTAATGCTTGGCCAGGCTTTCGAGCATGCTGAAGTAAAAGCCGTTGCGGCGGTCCCAGCCCTTGATGGCACCGCTGGCCAAACTCAGCGAGGGGAAGGCCACCACGCGTTCCGGGTCAAAGAACTCCATGGTGCCAATACCGTCGCAGGTCGGGCAAGCGCCCATGGGCGAGTTGAACGAGAACAACCTCGGCTCCAGCTCGCTGATGGCGTAGTGGCACACCGGGCAGGAGAACTTGGCGTTGAACAGGTGTTCGGTGCCGCTGTCCATTTCGAGCGCCACAGCGCGGTGCTCGGCCAGTTGCAGTGCGGCTTCAAAGCTCTCGGCCAGGCGCTGGCGCAGGGCGTCGCGGGCTTTGGCGTCGGCTTCAGAGCGTACTTTCAGGCGGTCCACCACCACGTCGATGTTGTGCTTTTCGGTCTTCTTGAGTGTGGGCAGGTCTTCCACTTCATAAGTCTGGCCGTTGATGCGAAAGCGCACATAGCCCAGCGCCTGCATTTGCTCAAAGACTTTTTCAAACTCGCCTTTTTTCTCGCGGGCAATCGGCGCGAGCACCATCAGCTTGGTGTTTTCGGGCAAGGCCAGCACGGCGTCCACCATCTGGCTCACGGTCTGCGCTTGCAGGGGCAGCTCGTGATCCGGGCAGTAGGGCGTGCCCGCACGGGCGTACAGCAGGCGCAGGTAGTCGTGGATCTCGGTCACCGTGCCCACGGTGGAGCGCGGGTTGTGGCTGGTGGCTTTTTGCTCGATGCTGATGGCGGGCGACAGGCCTTCGATCAGGTCCACATCGGGCTTGTCCATCAGTTGCAAGAACTGCCGCGCATATGCCGACAGGCTTTCCACATAGCGCCGCTGGCCTTCGGCATACAGGGTGTCAAAAGCCAGGCTGGACTTGCCCGAACCCGACAGCCCGGTGATCACCACCAGCTGGTTGCGCGGGATGTCCAGGTCAATGTTTTTCAGGTTGTGCGTGCGCGCACCCCGCACGCTGATGTGCGTCTGCCGCAAGGCCGCAGCAAGGTAGGTGTCTTGGCGATCAGAGTTCACGGGGTAGCCACAAAAACAAAACCCACCATTATCAAGGATGGTGGGTTTCGCGCAGTCCGTACCAGCCCGATGGGCTTGGGGTTTACTGGGTTTGGGTGGCGGAGGTGATGGTGACTTCCGTATTGGGGCGTTCAGAAGTTGCTTGCAGGTTACTGATTTCAATAATCAAGTTCAAGCCAGATATGATTTTGCCGAAGACAGCGTAACCACCACCAAGCGTGTCGTAACTGACGTTGTCTCTGGCATTGAAGAAAAATTGCGATTGTGCAGAGTTCAAGATGTTCGTCCTGGCCATTGCGATGGTCCCTTGCAGGTTGCTCAAGCCTTTTCCGACTTCCAATGTGATTGGGCTACTCAATCCCGCCTTTGCAACGAAACCGCTGGTGTAACCCCCTCCTTGAGCGACCGAGCCTGCTAGAACTCGGTGAAAGATGGTGCCGTTGTAAAACGAAGGGCTTTGATTCACATAGCTCAGAAAGTTCTTGACCGTGATCGGTGCCGCAGTAGGGTTCAGCTCGACCACCACGGCGCCCAGCGTGGTGACCAAAGTCACCTGAGGCTCGGGCACGGAAACGGTTTGTGAATAAAACGTGTTGGTGCCTGAGGTGTTGGTCACGGTGAATTTCAAGGGGCCTGTGCCCGTGACTGTGCAGCGCGCGGTGCGTGTGGCAGCGGTGCTGACCGCATCCAGAACAATGTCGCCGCATTTGTCTGCGGAGACCTTGAGGGCGCTGATTTGCGGGTCGCCTGACAAAGTCAATACAGCGGTTTGGCCGTACTTCAAATTGCTTGCTGTGATGTTGGTCACGGGTTCCGGGGCTGTCAGTGTGGTGGTGTACACCACATAGTCGGCATTGCTTTTGACCGTGAAGGTGATGGGGCCTGTGGCCGTCACAATGCAGGTGGCATGTCGGGTTGAGGCTGATTCGATGGCCCCCAGTGTGATGAAACTGCATTTGTCGCTGGACAGTTTGATCACATTGTCCAGGGCATTGCCTGTCAGGGTGAGGGTGGCTGTCTGGCCGTATTTGAAGTTGGTGGCGCTGATGCCGGTGACGGGGTCATTGCCGCCTCCACCCCCGCAGCCCACTAAAGCCAAGAGGCATGCGAAGGCCGCAAGCGTGTACGTACAGAGTCGTGACATGTGAATTTTTGATTTTGAAAATAATGTGTATTTTAGGTTTTGTGGTTTCATTTTTTGTTGACCATTTAAAGTAAACAGTTCTCTTTGGCCTCTTGGGGCGACCCGGTAATCAGGGACAATGTCGCTTTTCCACCCGTCAGGTGTGCACGCGTGTCCCTTTCCCATCCTGCTTCTGATGCGGCCCCCGTGGCTGTGACGACCATGACGCCTTTGGAGCGTCGCGCCAGCGCATCGCTGGCCTCGATCTTTGCCCTGCGCATGCTGGGCTTGTTTCTGGTGCTGCCGGTGTTTGCGCTGGAGGCGCGCAAGTACCCTGGTGGTGAAGATCCGGCCCTGCTCGGCTTGGCCATGGGCATTTACGGTCTGACGCAAGGGCTGTTGCAGTTGCCTTTTGGCATGGCTTCGGACCGCTTTGGCCGCAAGCGCGTGATTGTTTTGGGCTTGCTGATCTTTGCGCTGGGCAGCTTTTGGGCGGCAGCGGCCACAGACCTGACCGGTCTGCTGATTGGCCGCAGCATTCAGGGCGCAGGTGCCGTGTCGGCCGCCGTGACCGCTTTGTTGGCCGATTTGACCCGTGATGAAGTGCGCACCAAAGCCATGGCCTTGGTGGGGGCCAGCATTGGCCTGATGTTCGCCCTGTCTTTGGTGCTGGCACCGCTCATGGCCGCGGCCATCGGCTTGTCGGGCTTGTTTGTGGTGACTGGTGCATTGGCGCTGTTGGGGGTTACCGTGGTGATCTGGGGCGCACCGCCCGCTCCTGCGCTGGTGGCCGGGCCTGCCCGTGGTCGCCTGAAAGACGTGCTCAGCCATGCCGGTTTGTTGCGTTTGAACCTGGGCGTGTTCGTGCTGCATGCCGTGCAATTGGCCATGTGGGTGGCCGTGCCGGCCCTGCTGGTGCAGGCGGGTTTGGGCAAGGGCCACCACTGGCAGGTGTATTTGCCTGCGGTCTTGGGCTCCTTTGTCCTGATGGGGGGCACCTTTGCCATGGAGCGGCGCGGGCACCTCAAAAAAGTGTTTTTGCTGGCCATTGCCCTGATCGCTGTGGTGCAACTGGGCTTTTTGCTGCAGGCTTCCGGCACGCCCCGTCTGGGCGCTTTGGCGGGCTTGTTGTTTGTGTTCTTCTGTGGCTTCAATGTGCTGGAAGCCACGCAGCCCAGCCTGGCTTCTCGCCTAGCCCCCAGTGCGGTCCGTGGCACGGCCATGGGCGTGTACAACACCTTGCAGTCGCTGGGATTTTTTGCGGGCGGCTGGTTGGGCGGTTACCTGGTCAAGACCTGGGGCAGTCAGGCGCTGTTTCTCAGCTGTGCAGGGGCCATGCTGGTGTGGCTGTTGGTCGCCTTGCCCATGCAGACCCCGGCCCGCGTGGCCCCTGTTCGCCAGACGGTCTAATGGCCGCATAATTCACCCTTATTCGAGGAGTTTTTCATGGCATCCGTCAACAAAGTCATCATCGTCGGCAATTTGGGCCGCGATCCCGAAACCCGCTACATGCCTTCTGGCGACGCCGTGAGCAACATCAACGTGGCCACCACCGACCGCTACAAGGACAAAGCGACCGGAGAAATGAAAGAAGCCACCGAGTGGCACCGCATCAGCTTCTTCGGCAAATTGGCCGAGATCGCTGGTCAGTACCTGAAAAAAGGCTCGCAGGTGTACGTCGAAGGCAGCCTGCGCACCCGCAAGTACACCGACAAGGACGGCATCGAAAAGTACGCGACTGAAATCCGCGGCGAAACCATGCAAATGCTGGGTGGCCGTCAAGGCATGGGCGGCCCATCGGACGACGGCGGCGGTTATGCCCCACGTCAGGCACCCGCCGCCCGTCCGGCAGCTGCCCCTGCTGCGCGCCCTGCACCTGCGGCCAAGCCCGCGCCCAGCAGTTTCGACGACATGGACGACGATATCCCTTTTTGATCGTTGAGCCTGCATGGAACATCAACCCGTGGCTTACCCCACGGGTTTTTTTACGCCATCAGCCAAGGCATTGGCTTTAGTAGCCTGTTAGTTGAAACTGTTTCGTTCTGCTTGTCGCACCGGGGCGCAGCGTGTGGGCCCAGAATGTGTCCATGAACGAAATCACTTCGCGTTACTTGCCCCCGGACGATGCGCAGCGCCGCCAGCTGCACAACGAGGTCCATGCCCGCCCCTCGGCCCGCGTGCGTTTGCCCGCTTTGATCGTTTATGTGGCGGTGCTCAATGAGGGCATCAGCCGTGAACAGGAATGGGCGCACCTGCGCAGCTTGCCCGGCCATGCTGATTTGCAGCCCGAACAGTTGAACGGCAATTTTTTGCGCCTGCGTTGTGACGGCTTCACCGTCAAATGGGAGCGGCACACCGAATTCACCCGCTACTCGATCGTGCAGGCCTTGCCTGCGCACGCCGCATGGGGGCAAGCCAGGCCCGAGCTGGCCTCGCAAGCGGTGGTGGGCAGCGACTGGCTGCGTGCCATTCCTGGCCAGACTGTGGCCGCGATTCACTTGGGCATGGTGGAAGGCGACATCGCTTCGCCCGACATCGTGACGCAGGCGCAAGCCTGGCTGGGCGAAGGGGCGGTGGTCGGCTCACGCATGGGCAACACCAGCGAAGGGGTGCCGCATTCGTGCGTGCTGACGCATTTCCGGCTGGGGGCGGACGGCTTTGAGCGCCTGTTGGTGGTGGCCCCGGCGGGCACCCCTGAGGCACGGGCTGGACGGATTTCGCAGCGCTTGCTGGAGCTGGAGACCTATCGCCTGATGGCCTTGCGTGGTTTGCCCGTGGCCAAGGCCTTGGCCCCTGTTTTGTCCGAAGCCGAAGCACAGCTGGCCGACATCACCGCCCGGCTGGAGCGCAAGGGCGACAGCGATCAGGTGTTGCTGGATGTGCTGGTGTCCTTGGCTGCACGCGTGGAACGGGCCACGGCAGAGCACGGTTACCGTTTTTCGGCCACGCGGGCGTATGACACGCTGGTTGCGCAACGCATTGCCGAATTGCGCGAGCGGCCTGTTGCCGGTATTCAGACCGTGGGCGAGTTCATGCAACGGCGCTTGTCACCGGCCATGGCCACGGTGGCGGCCACGGCGCAACGGCTGGCGTCCTTGTCAGAGCGCGTTTCGCGCACCAGCGCCTTGCTGCGCACCCGGGTGGACATTGCCACCGAGACGCAAAACCAGGTCTTGCTGGAAAAACTCACCAAAGGCCAGGCGCTACAGCTGCGGCTGCAAAGCACGGTGGAAGGCCTGTCGATAGCCGCCATCAGCTACTACGTGGTCAGTCTGGTGCTGTACGGTGCCAAAGCGCTGAATAAACTGGGCCTGCCGCTGAACCCTGAAATGACCGCAGGCCTGTCGATCCCCTTGGTGCTGTGGGGCGTGTGGCGCTTGACGCAGCGCATCCACGCCAAGATTCACCAGCAGGATTGAGGTTCAGGGCTTGGTCGCCGGGTCCAGCCCCGTACCGCGCACGATCTCGGCCACAGTGGGCGAGGTGAGAAAGCGCACCAGGTGCTTGGCCGCTTCTTGCTGCTCGGAGCCTTGAACCAGCGCCGACGAGAAGAAAATGGTCTGCTGCACGGCATCAGGCAAGGTGCCCACAAAGGCCAGCTCCTTGAAGTAGATCAGTTCGCTCACCTGCTGAAAGCCGAGTTCGGCGTCACCACGCGCCACCACCGCGCCGACGCGCTCGCTCATGATCCGTTTGGCGGTTTTTTGCATCTGCTCGGCAATGCCCAGCTTGGGGAACATCTCTGTCGAGAGGTAAGTGCCGCTGGCGCTGGCCGAGTAGGCCACCGACTTGGCGTTCAGCAGGGTTTGCTTGAGGGCTTCGACGGTGCTGATGTCGGGTTTGGGCGTGCCCTTGCGCACCGCCACGCCGATTTGCGAGCGGGCCAGGTCCACGCGGCTGCCGGGTACGAGTTTGCCGTCTTTCATCAACGCTTCCAGGCCACCTTCAGACAGGATGACCAGGTCGAACTTCTCGCCACGGGCAAAACGGCTGGGGATCGAATCGGGTGCGTTGCCAATCGAAGCGCCGTAAGAACTGATGACCTTGTGGCCGCTGGCCGCTTCGTAGATGGGCACCAGTTTTTTGTAGGCCTCGGTGAAGGCACCCGAGGTGACGACGCGGATTTCAGCAGCTTGTGCCGCCAGTGAGGCAAAGGCCAGCAAGGCGCTGGCGAACAGGCTGCGACGTGAGAGGGTGTTCAGCAATTTCATGGTTTGTCTCCGGTGGTCTTTGTGGGGGCAGCCGTAGTTCAGTCTGCTGTGATCTTGCGTTCACGGATCACACGGCCCCAGGTGGCGGTTTCCTTGGCCATGTATTTGGCAAATTCATCGCGTGTGCCGGGCTGTGGCGTGAGGCCATGGCTGTTGAGCTGTTCGATCACGTCGGGGCTTTTGAGTACCTTGACCAGCTCGGTGTTCCAGCGGTCCAAGATGGGCGATGGCACCTTGGACGATGCGACAAAGGCATACCAGTTGGTGGCAGAAAAGCCGGGGTAGCCGGATTCGGCAATGGTCGGGATTTTGGGCAGCGCACTCAGGCGCATGGTGCCTGTGCTGGCCAAGGGGATCAGCTTGCCGCTTTCGATGTGGGGCAAGGCCGTGGACAAGGTGGCGTAATAAGCTGCCACGCGGCCGCCGATCAGGTCCTGCATGGCAGGTGCGCCGCCTTTGTAGGGCACGTGCACGGTGTCGATGTTGGCCATGTCGTTGAGCAATTCACCCGCCAGATGCGAGGCCGAACCCGCGCCAGTGGAGGCGAAGTCGATCTTGCCTGGGTTCTTCTTGGCATAGGCCATGAATTCCGCAAAGGTCTTGATGCCGGTGTGTGCACCGACCACCAGCACGTTGGGGAAGTTCACGCCCATGGTGATGGGCGAGAGGTCTTTCACCGGGTCGTAGGGCAGCTTCATCATGTGCGGCGCAATGGTCAGTGGGCCGACAGAGCCAAACAAAATCACACTGCCGTCCGCCGGTCCTTGCGCCGTGAACTGGTGCGCGATGTTACCGCCCGCGCCAGGTTTGTTGTCGATCACCACCGATGCGCCGATGTTCTCGCCCAGCTTTTTGGCGATGATGCGTGCGCCGGTGTCGGCTGCGCCCCCGGCCGCAAAACCGACCACCATGGTGATGGTTTTCTTGGGTGGGAAGGTTTGCGCCGAAGCGTTCAGGCCGATGCAGGCCAGCGCGACGCAGGTGATGGCTCGCAGGGTGTGGCGTTTGTTCATGGAAGTCTCCTCAGGGTTCAATCACTGCCTAGCCCGATGGGGTTGGGTTGACGTTTTTCGACAGCATGGCGCAGCAGCGAGGCTGTGCGGAAAATGCCGTGGGCGAATTTGTTGTAGGGCAAGGTGGCGAACAGCGCCATCACCGCGCCCAGATGCACCGCCAGCCAGGAGGGCATGGTTGCATGGCCGCGCGCCAGCCAGAGGCCCAGGCCACTCGCGCTGATCAGGAACAGCAGCGCGATGAAGCCCAGATCCATCGGCTTTTGCGCCGCGTCGCCCTGCTCGGGGTGGCGCTGCAGCTTCAGCTTGAACAGGCCTGCAGTGCCCACGGTCAGGCTGATGCCACCCACCACGCCCAGCAGCTTGGGCAAGCTGGGCAGGTCATAAGGTGCGGGCAGGTTCAGCACATAGTGGTAGAGCGTGGCCACACTGGTGGCAGCAAAGCACAGCAGGAAACCATAGAAGGTCAGGTGGTGCGCGCGTCGGCGTGCCAGAGTGAATTCGTCGTCGGCGTTGTTGCAGCCTTCGCCGTGGCCACCGTCCAGGTACTTCAGGCGCAGCACATCGTGCGTGGCTTCAGCCGCGGCGGGCGGTGTGAGCGCTGCACCGCTGGTGGCGGGGGTGATGTCTTGCCAGAAGCGGCGCACGCCCAACGCGAGCGCCAGCACGGCGAACAAAAAGACCGGTGCGAACAGGCTCACCAGCAGGTTGTGCGGGAAGAGGCTGTAGAAATTGTCGACGGGGCCTGCCGCTGCGCCTTGCTGCGCCAGCCACAGGAACAGCGCCAGGCCTGCAGCCAGCGCCAGGCTGAGCGTGAGGCCATTGCGTTGGTACAGCTTGCCCAAGGGTGCGGGCCAGGCGTAGTGCGCATAGGTCTGGCCGCGCACTTGCGCCATGGCTTTGGGGATGTTGACGGCAAAGTCGTGCGGCGGTGCGTACTGGCAAGCGTGCAGGCACGCACCGCAGTTGTGGCACAAGTTGGCCATGAAGTGGATGTCGGCCTGGCCAAACGACAGGCGGCGCGTCATGGCCGGGAAGACCGCACAAAAGCCCTCGCAATAGCGGCAGGCATTGCAAATCTGCAGTTGGCGGGCGGTTTCGCTCTCGGCCTCTGTGGGCACCCATTGGCCATTGGCCAGAGCCTTGGCTTCTTGCGTGAGTTGTTGCAGTGAGCTCATGGCTTGCCTCCTGCCCTTGCGGCTTGCGCCGCTTGCGTGCCCGCGATGCGGCCAAAAGCGGTGCCGATCGACATGCCCACGCCAGCGGTGTAGCCCTTGCCCAGCACGTTGCCGGCCATCATCTCGCCGGCTACAAACAGGTTGTCGCTGGGCACACCGCCAAAGCGCACGGCGGCGGTTTCGTCGGTTTCCAAGCCTAGGTAGGTGAAGGTCACGCCGGGCCGCACCGCATAGGCGTAGAACGGACCGGTGTCGATGGTGCGTGCCCAGTGGGTTTTGGCCGGGCTCACGCCTTCGGTGTGGCAGTCGTCCAGCGTGGTGTGGTCAAAGGTGCCTGGGTGGCAGGCGGCGTTGTAGTCGTTGAGGGTCTGCATGAAGGTGTCCACATCGAGCCCGATTTTTTTGGCCAGCTCGGGCAGGGTGTCGGCTTTGACGCCCTCGAACACGGGCGGCATGAAGCGGCCAATGGCCTTGCTGTCGATGATCGAGTAAGCGGTTTGTCCGGGTTGCTGCGCCACCAGGCGGCCCCAGATGGCGTAGCGCTTGGGCCAGAAGTCTTCGCCTTCGTCGTAAAAGCGCCGGGCTTCGGTGTTGACCACCACGCCGAGGGACACGCAATCGATGCGGGTGCAGATGCCGCCGTCGTACAACGGTGCGCGGGCATCGATGGCCACCATGTGCGCTTGGGTGGCGTCGCCGATCGGGTCAGCGCCTTGCGCCAGCATGTGCTTGAGCAGCACGCCCTGGTTGAAGCGGGTGCCCCGGATCAGGAAGTTGTCGGCGGGCCACTCGCCGCGCTCGTTCTGGCCCCAGGCTTCGCGCAGCCATTCACGGTTGGACTCGAAGCCGCCAGCGGCCAGCACGCAGGTTTTGGCGGTGATGCGCTCCTGGCCGACCCAGGCGGCCACAAAGCGACCGTTCTCAATGTCCAGCCGCTCCACAGGTGCGTTGTAGCGGATCTGAACGCCGAGTTTTTCGGCGCTGCGGTAATAGGCGTTGACCAGGGCTTTGCCCCCGCCCATGAAAAAAGCGTTGGTGCGGGCCACATGCAGCGCGCCCGACAGCGGCGGCTGAAAATGCACGCCATGCTTTCGCATCCAGTCGCGGCAGGTGCCGGACGCACGGATGGTCAGTCGGGCCAGCTTTTCGTTGGTGATACCGCCTGTGACCTTGAGCAGGTCTTGCCAGAATTCTTCTTCGGGGTAGGCGTCGACCAGCACGTCCTGCGGGGCGTCGTGCATGCAGCGCAGGTTGCGGGTGTGGCCCGAATTGCCGCCACGCCACTCGCGGGGCGCGGCTTCGAGCAGCAGTACGCTGGCCCCAGCCTCTGCGGCCATCAGGGCCGCGCACAGGGCGGCATTGCCGCCGCCAATCACCAGCACATCGGTGCTCATCACTTGTCCTTTTTTGAAGGTGGCAAGTGTTGCCGAAATCTGTTGTATTGAGAAATGAAATATTCGGGTTTTTTATTTCGCTTTTCGCAATGATCCAGTTTTCCGAAATTTGTTCAGCACCAATTGGTAAAACTGCTGCGCCGCGGGCGACAAGCTGCTTTGTGTTTTGCGCAGCAGTGTGACCTTGCGTTTGACCACCGGACCGGTCAGGGGAATTTTGACCACATTGGGGCGGTCGCCGTTTTCAAAAGTCGACGAAGGCAAGATGGCGCAACCCACCCCTGCAGCCACCAGGTTGATGGCGGTGGCGTGGTGTTGCACTTCGTAGTGACCGCTCAGGCGTATGCCGCGTTTGGCCAGCTGGTAGTCCAGAAAAACACGGGTCGCCATGAAGCTGCTGACCACGATCAGGTCCACATGGCGGATGTCGGTCCAGGTCACCGAGGTTTTGTTTTGAAAAGCATGTGGCGTTGGGCACAGCAGGGTCAAGGGGTCTTCAAACAGGGCGATCTCTTCCAGATCAGGGTGCGGTTCGCCATTGATGGCAATGCCCAATTCGGCTTGGCCGCTGAGTACGGCGGCACGCACATCGCGCGATGACGCATCGTGCAGGCGCAGGCTGTTGCCGGGGCAAGCGCTGGCGTACTGGCGGATCAGTTGCGGCAGCACATGTGTGGTCAGCGAAGGCACACAGGCCAGAGTGAAGTGTCCTTGTCCTTGTTGGGCTTTGTCCTTGACACGTTCGATGGCCCGGGTAGCGTCCATCACCAAGCTTCGTGCTTGCGGCAAAAAGTCTTTGCCTGTGGCGGTCAGCTCCACGCGCCGGGTGGTGCGGTCCAACAGTTTGATGTCCAGCAACGCTTCAAGCTTTTGAATGCGGCGTGTCAGCGCCGTTTGCGTCAGGTGCAACTGTTCAGCGGCTTTGACAAAGCTGCCAAGCTCGGCGACGCAGACGAAGGCCTGCAAACCGTCAAAGTCAATTTTCAAGAGCGGCTCCTGCGTCAGCTCAGCGCAGAGGCGGCATGGATCACGCCGCCGCCCAGACACACATCACCGTCATACAGCACGGCGCTTTGTCCGGGGGTCACGGCCCATTGCGCTTGCGGGAAATGCATCTCGAATGCGGGCTCGGTGAAGCCGTTCTCGGCTGCCCGCAGTTCGCAAGGTGCATCGGCCTGCCGGTAGCGGGTTTTGGCGGCATACAGGCCGGGGGCCGGGGGCTGGTCTGCGCACCAGCTGGCATCGGTGGCGGCCAGGCCCTCGGACAGCAGCCAAGGGTGGTCGTGACCTTGTACCACCCAGAGGGTGTTTTTTTCAATGTCTTTGCGGGCCACAAACCAAGGGGTGTGCTCGCCGCCGCCCTTTTGCGCACCTTTGGCTTTGATGCCGCCAATGCCCAGGCCCTGACGCTGACCCAGGGTGTAGAAGCTCAAGCCCACATGCTGGCCAATGGTGCGGCCTGTCGGGTCTTTGATCGGACCGGGCTCTTTGCTGATGTAGCGGTTCAGGAATTCCCGGAAAGGACGTTCACCAATGAAGCAGATGCCGGTGGAGTCTTTTTTCTTGGCGTTGGGCAGGCCGATTTCTTCGGCGATGTGGCGTACCTCGGTCTTGTGCAGCTCGCCAACCGGAAACAGGGTTTTGGCCAGTTGGCTCTGGTTGAGGCGGTGCAAAAAGTAGCTTTGGTCCTTGCTGGGGTCCAGGCCCTTGAGCAGTTCGTGGCGTCCGGTCTGTTCATTCAGGCGCACGCGGCAATAGTGCCCCGTGGCGATCTTCTCCGCACCCAGGCGCATGGCATGGTCCAGGAAAGACTTGAACTTGATCTCGGCGTTGCACAGGATGTCGGGGTTGGGTGTGCGCCCGGCCTGGTACTCGCGCAAAAACTCGGAAAACACCCGGTCTTTGTAATCGGCTGCAAAGTTGACGTGCTCGATCTCGATGCCCAGCACATCGGCCACGGCAGCGGCATCCACGAAATCGATGTTGGAGGAACAGTATTCGCTGTCGTCGTCGTCTTCCCAGTTTTTCATGAAGATACCGACGACGTCATAGCCTTGTTGCTTGAGCAAGTAAGCACTGACAGCTGAATCAACGCCACCGGACAAACCGACGACCACGCGAGGGAGTTTTGACATGTGCCAATTATCCTGCGCCCGCATCCTGCATCTGCAATGGGCGCAAATTTATAATCTTTTGACTTGAATTCATTCGATGACCAAACCCTGCACTTGGTGCTCCAACCTTCGAACCGTTCTGGGCGACATGGCTCAAGGGCTGTTCCTTGTCACACACAGTGGTCTGGCCATGGTGGGCTTGGCTGTGGCTGCCTTTGTGCTGGCTTTGTGGCTCAGGCCGGACTGGCTTCAGGCCGCGGAAGAAAAGCTCTTCACCTGGTTGCGTGAGCGGCAGGTGTTGGTGTCCTGGTTGCCTGAGAACGCCGCTGAACGCGCAACCGCCCTGAACGTGCAGGACTTGCCCGCCAACCAAGCTGCTGTAGCCACCTGGCTGGCCCGTAAATACAGAGTGGCCCCTGAGCCCGTGGCGGCGTTGGTGCAGGAGGCTCATGTGCTCTCCAAAAAATACAAACTCAGGCCTAACCTGATTCTGGCAGTCATGGCCATCGAATCGAACTTTCATCCTTACATTCAAAGCCAGGCGGGGGCGCAGGGTTTGATGCAGGTGATGACGGGCATCCACACCAAACGCTATCAAGCCTATGGCGGTAATTTGACCGCTTTCGATCCCATCACCAACATGCGCGTGGGGGTGGCCGTGCTGGCTGACGCGATCAAGCTCAAAGGCGGCTCGCTCGACGATGGCTTGAAGTTTTACCTGGGCGGCGATGCAGTGTTTGAGGATGGCGGCTATGTCGCCAAGGTGCGCACCGAGGAGGCGAAGCTGGACCAGGTGGCTTCAGGTCTGAATGTGCCGATTCAGTAAGTCTTGGCCTGAGGGATTAGCCCAGGCGGCTGAAAAACACCGCGCTCATGAGCAAGCCGGTGCATATCACCAGCTTGCGCACCCACTGTGTGGGTAAACGCTTGGCCAGGCGCGCGCCGGACCAGCCGCCTGCGGTGGCTAGCAACATCATCCACAAGGCTTGATCCCAGACGATGGCCCCGGCCCACGCAAACGCAGCAACCGACAACCAGGACAGTACAAAAGAGTTGAGGTTTTTCAGCGCGTTGACCGTGTTCAGCCGTGACTCACCGGTCAGGGTGTACAGCGCCATGAGCAAGATGCCCAGACCGCCATTGAAGTAGCCGCCGTAAATGGACACGGCCAGCAAGCCCGGCAGTCGCCAGGCGGCTGCGGACGTTTGACCTGCGCTGCGTGCGGCAATGCGCGGCCCCAATGCAAACAGCGCGGTGGCCAGCAGCAGTAACCACGGCACCAGCCCTGAAAACACCTTGGCCGGGGTCACCAGCAGCAGGCCAGCCCCGATGAGACCGCCCACAGCGGCCACCAGGACCTCGCGCTGCAACACCGCACCAGGCATGGCCCGGAGTTCGTCCTTGAAGCCCAAGGTGCTGCCCAGATAGCCTGGACTCACCGCTGCGGCGCTGGTGGCGTTGGCCGCCAGCGGTGGCACCCCGGCAAAAACCAGGGCTGGGAAGGTCAGGAAACTGCCGCCACCGGCGATGGCGTTGAGCACGCCTGCCCCAAAGGCGGCCAAGCCCGTGACAAGCCAGACACTGTCGATCATGGGGCCGTGCCTGCAAGGGGGGGCAAGCCAGCCACAGCTGCGTCGGTGTAAATCATCTCCAGCGGATAGCGTTGCCCGGCCAGGTGGTCTTCAATGCAGCGCAAGACCAGGGGGCTGCGGTGGCGGTCGGTACTGGCGCGCACTTCGTCCAGCGTCATCCAGACGGTGCGCACAATGCCTTCGTCCAGCGCGCGACCCGCCTGCAGTTCGCCGATGTCGCCGCAAAACGCCAGGCGCAAGTAGGTGATGTCTTCCTGGGTGGCCGGACGTTGAAATCGCGACAGATAAACGCCCACCAAGGCGGTGGGTTGGAAGGTGTGGGCGGTTTCTTCCAGCGCCTCACGGGCACAGCCCTCGGCGGGGGACTCAAAAGGGTCCAAGTGTCCGGCCGGGTTGTTCAGGCGCAAACCTTCCCGTGTCAGTTCTTCAACCAAAAGGTAGCGGCCATCTTTTTCGATGATGGCGGCAACGGTGACATTGGGTTTCCAGCGTGTATCCATGTCTGCATTATCTGCAATGCTGACCTTGGAGGAACTTGTTTGCCAATTCTCAGCTTGGAGGCCATCAATATAAGCTTACACTGATGTTGATGGTGTTCTTGTTTTCGTCCATTTGTGTGAGCAATGAGACAGGGATAGCCCTGTCGGGCATTTCTTGAACATCGGTTAAGCTGAAACAAACCCCTTTTGCCAATAAAACGAGGAGACCCATATGCAGACAGGCGATAAGGCCCCGATGCCGCAACGCATAGGCGTGCCACGAGAAATATTTCCGGGCGAAAAAAGAGTGGCCACAGTGCCCGATGTGGTGACCAAACTGGTCAAGCTGGGTTTTGAGGTGATGGTCGAGCGTGGCGCAGGTGCCCTTGCTGATCTGTCCGATGAGGCCTACGTTGAAGCTGGTGCTTCTGTCGCAGCGAGTGCCGCCGACCTTTGGCAGGCCAGCGACATCGTCTTCAAGGTGCGCGCCCCCACACCCGACGAAGTCGCCCTGATGCACGAGGGCCAGACGCTGATCGGCTTTTTGTGGCCAGCGCAAAACCCCGATCTGATCCAGCTGTTGTCGGCCAAGAAGGTCACGGCGCTGTCGATCGACGCCTTGCCGCGCACGCTCAGCCGTGCCCAGAAGATGGACGCATTGACCTCGATGGCCGGTGTGAGCGGCTACCGTGCTGTGGTTGAGGCAGCCAATGCCTTTGGCCGCTTTTTCAACGGCCAGATCACGGCCGCGGGCAAGGTACCACCGGCCAAGGTGTTCATCGCCGGTGCCGGTGTGGCCGGTTTGGCCGCCATTGGCGCGGCCGCCAGCCTGGGCGCCATCGTGCGCGCCAATGACACCCGCGCCGAAGTGGCCGACCAGGTGGTCTCGCTCGGCGGTGAATTCGTCAAGGTCGATTACGAAGAAGAAGGCTCGGGCGGTGGCGGTTATGCCAAGGTCATGAGCGAAGGCTTCCAGGCCGCGCAGCGCGAGATGTACGCGCAGCAGGCCAAGGAGTGCGACATCATCATCACCACCGCGTTGATCCCCGGCAAACCCGCGCCGCGCCTGATCACCGCCGAGATGGTCAAGAGCATGAAGCCCGGCAGCGTGATCGTCGACATGGCGGCCGAGCAAGGCGGCAACTGCGAACTGACCGAGCCCGGCAAGGCGGTGGTCAAGCACGGTGTGACCATCGTCGGTTACACCGACCTCGCCTCGCGCATGGCGCGCCAGTCGTCCACGCTGTACGGCACCAACCTGTTCCGCCTGACGGAAGAGCTGTGCAAGACCAAGGATGGCGTGATCAACGTCAACATGGGTGACGACGCGATTCGGGGCCTGACGGTCATCAAGGACGGCGAGATCACCTGGCCCGCGCCACCCCTGCCCGCTGCGGCACCCAAGCCCGCCGTCAAGCCGGTGGCTGCCGCTGAAAAGAAAAGCGCGCACGGCCACGGCAGCAGCGGCCCCATGCCCGCCAAGACGCTGGCGCTGGTCTTCGGCCTGGGCGCGCTGGCTTTCTGGGCCATTGGCGCATTCGCACCCGCAGCATTCCTGGGCCACTTCACCGTGTTTGTGCTGGCCTGCTTCATCGGCTACATGGTGGTCTGGAACGTGACGCCTGCACTGCACACGCCGCTCATGAGCGTGACGAATGCGATCTCCAGCATCATCGTGATCGGTGCGCTGGTGCAGATCTTGCCGCCCGAGGCCGGCACCAATGGCCGGGCCGATCAGCTCATCCAGTGGCTGGCGTTTGCCGGCATCGTGCTGACCGCCATCAACATGTTTGGTGGTTTTGCCGTGACCCGTCGCATGCTCGACATGTTCCGCAAGTAATGAATCCGGGGGCAGATGTTCAGCGCTGTCCCCGACCGATTAAAGAAAAGAGACATTCATGACTTCCAGCCTGGCCACAGTCGCCTACATCGGCGCAGCCATTCTCTTCATCCTCAGCCTGGGGGGCTTGTCCAACCCGGAAACCTCGCGTCGCGGCAACCTCTATGGCGTCATTGGCATGGCGCTGGCCGTCATGGCCACCATCGTGGGTCCGCGTGTGGCCACAGCGGGCATTCCCTGGATCATCGGCGCTCTGGTGATCGGTGGCAGCGTGGGCCTGTATGCCGCCAAAACCGTCAAGATGACCCAAATGCCCGAACTGGTGGCGCTCATGCATAGCCTGGTGGGCCTGGCCGCTTGTCTGGTGGGTTTTGCCAGCTATGTGGACACCTCGGTTCAGTTCACGGGCGCAGAAAAAGCCATCCACGAAGTGGAGATTTATGTCGGCATCCTGATCGGCGCGGTCACCTTCTCGGGCTCCTTGATCGCTTTTGGCAAGCTCAACGGCAAGATCGGCGGCAAGCCGCTCTTGCTGCCTGCCCGCCATTGGCTCAACCTGCTTGGCCTCTTGGTCGTGGTCTGGTTTGGCCGTGAGTTTGTCAATGCGCACGATGTGCAAAGCGGCATGACCCCGCTGATCGTGATGACCGTCATTGCCTTGCTGTTTGGCGTTCACATGGTCATGGCCATTGGCGGTGCCGACATGCCGGTGGTGGTGTCCATGCTCAACAGCTATTCGGGCTGGGCCGCTGCGGCCACCGGCTTCATGCTGAGCAACGACCTCTTGATCGTGACCGGTGCGCTGGTGGGCTCCAGCGGTGCCATCCTGTCCTATATCATGTGCAATGCGATGAACCGCAACTTCATCAGCGTGATCGCAGGGGGGTTTGGCGGCGGCGCGCCTGCTGCGCCAAAGGCCGATGGCGCTGCTGCCGAGCCGCAAGGCGAAGTGGTGCCTGTGAACGCCACGGAAACCGCCGAGTTGTTGCGTGACGCCAAGAGTGTGATCATCGTGCCCGGTTATGGCATGGCCGTGGCTCAGGCTCAACATACTGTCAACGAGATCGTCAAAACCCTGCGTGACAAAGGCGTTGCGGTGCGCTTTGGCATTCACCCGGTCGCGGGGCGCATGCCGGGACACATGAACGTGCTGCTGGCCGAAGCCAAGGTGCCGTATGACATCGTGCTGGAGATGGACGAGATCAACGACGACTTCCCGGACACCGATGTGGCCATGGTGATCGGTGCCAACGACATCGTGAACCCGGCCGCTCAGGACGATCCTAGCAGCCCGATCGCAGGCATGCCGGTGCTGGAAGTCTGGAGGGCCCGCACCAGCATCGTCATGAAGCGCTCCATGGCCAGTGGTTATGCGGGCGTGGACAACCCGCTGTTCTACAAAGAGAACAACCGCATGCTCTTTGGTGATGCCAAGAAAATGCTCGACGAGGTGCTGGTGGTCCTGAAGGGTTGATGTGCGCTGAGTGCAGGCCGCGTGCGCGGCCTGGATCCCTTGTTTCAAGGTGCGTGAAAGCATGCCCACAGCCCGATGTGAACTCGGGATACCCCGCATGCAAATGAGTCAGTTTTGAGTCAGTTATGCGGTAGACTGATTTGCATGGAAAACCATGTAATGACACCCGACCGCATTTGGCTCAGCAGTTACCCCGAGGGTGTTCCTTCGGACATTGATCCTGGCCAATACAGCTCACTTGTGGGCTTGATGGAAGAGAGTTTTGCCCGGTACGCCGAGCGCACGGCGTACAGCTTCATGGGCAAGAGCATCAGCTACGCCCACACCGATGCCGAAAGCCAGGCGCTGGCCGCCTACCTGCAATCGTTGGGGCTGGCCAAAGGTGACCGTGTCGCCATCATGATGCCCAATGTGCCGCAATACCCGGTGGCGGTGGCTGCCATCCTGCGAGCGGGTTATGTGGTCGTGAACGTCAATCCTTTGTACACCGCACGCGAGTTGGAGCACCAGCTCAAGGATTCCGGCGCACGCGCGATCGTGATCATTGAGAATTTCGCGTCCACCCTTGAAAAGTGCATCGCGCAAACGCCGGTGCAGCATGTGGTGCTTGCCGCCATGGGTGACCGTTTGGGCCTGCTCAAAGGGGCCATCGTCAACCACGTGGTGCGCAAGGTCAAAAAGCTGGTGCCTGATTTCCAGTTGCCGCAGGCGGTGCGGTTCAACCAGGCGTTGTCTGAAGGCCGCAAGCTGCCTTGGCGTAAACCTGAAATAGGGCCGGATGACATCGCGGTCTTGCAGTACACAGGCGGCACCACTGGTGTGTCCAAGGGGGCAGTGCTTTTGCACCGCAACGTGATCGCCAACGTTTTGCAGTCAGAGGCCTGGAATGAACCCGTCATGAAACGTGTGCCCGCGCATGAGCAACCCACCTCGGTGTGTGCCTTGCCGCTGTACCACATCTTCGCCTTCACGGTGAACATGATGCTGTCCATGCGCACGGGCGGTAAAACCATCCTGATCCCCAATCCACGCGATTTGCCTGCGGTGCTCAAGGAGCTGTCCAAGCACACCTTCCACAGTTTTCCCGCCGTCAACACCTTGTTCAACGGTCTGGCCAATCACCCCGATTTCAACACCGTCAATTGGTCCAATCTCAAGGTGTCGGTGGGCGGCGGCATGGCCGTGACATCCAATGTGGCCAAGCTTTGGCTGGCAAAAACGGGTTGCCCCATTTGTGAAGGTTATGGCTTGTCGGAGACCAGTCCTTCGGCCAGCTGCAACCCCACCACCAGCCCCGAATACACGGGCACCATCGGTGTGCCGATTCCCGGCACCCTGATGAAGCTGATCGACGATGAGGGCCAGGATGTGACCGAACCCGGCAAGCCCGGCGAAATCGCCATCAAAGGCCCGCAAGTCATGGCCGGCTATTGGCAGCGACCCGATGAAACCGCCAAGGTCATGACGGCCGATGGCTATTTCAAGTCGGGCGACATCGGCACCATGGATGTCCGTGGGTACTTCAAGATTGTGGACCGCAAGAAGGACATGATCCTGGTCAGCGGCTTCAATGTGTACCCCAACGAGGTGGAGGAAGTGGCTTCAGCATGCCCCGGTGTTCTGGAGTGCGCCGCGATTGGTGTGCCTGATGAGAAAACCGGCGAAGCCGTCAAGCTGGTGGTGGTGCGCAAAGACCCCTCGCTCACCGAGGCACAAATCCTGGCGTATTGCCGCGAGAACATGACGGCCTACAAGCAGCCACGCATCATTGAGTTTCGTGATGAATTGCCCAAAACCCCGGTAGGCAAGATTTTGCGGCGTGAGTTGCGCAGCGCCTCGGCATGAGCTTTAGGGCTGACCCTATACACTCCAAAGCGGCTCGATGAGCCGCTTTTTTCATGGGCAACAAGGGAGCAAGCCATGGCCGTGATCGGCATCATGAGTGCGATGCACGAAGAGCTGGCCGCCGTTTTGGCGGCCATGCCGGACGAGCAGCGCGTGCGCGTGGCAGGACGTGATTTTTGGGCGGGCCATTGGCAAGGGCACGACGTGGTGGCTGTGCTCTCGCGCATTGGCAAAGTGGCGGCGGCCACCACGGCCACGGCCTTGATCGAACGTTTCAAGATCGATGCGTTGGTGTTCACCGGCGCTGCGGGCGGCTTGGCGGCTGATGCGCAAGTGGGTGATGTGGTCGTGGCCAACAGCTTTGTGCAGCACGACATGGATGCCTCGCCCTTGTTTCCCAAGCACGAGGTGCCTTTGTATGGACGCTCGCGTTTTGACACCGATGTGGACCTGTCGCAAGCGTTGGTGGTCGCTGCTTCCCAAGTGCTGTCAGACCCTGCGCAACATCTGGGTGCGCAAGCCATTGCCGATTTTCATTTGCTGTCACCGAGGGTCCACCGGGGCCTGATCGCCAGTGGCGACCGTTTTGTGTCGACGACGAACGAAAGTCAGACCTTGCAGCGCAGCTTGCCTGATGCACTGGCCGTTGAAATGGAAGGGGCCGCCGTGGCCCAAGTCTGTCTGGACTATGGCGTGCCGTTTGCGGCGGTCCGTACCATTTCAGATCGCGCAGACGATGAAGCACATATCGACTTCAACCGCTTCATTCGCGATGTGGCCAGCCGTTACAGCCTGGCTATTTTGTCGCAGTGGTTGATGCATCGGTAAAGCCGCAAAAGCGCCCATTCGGGTGGACCTCAAAATGGCAGGATCAGTCCCAAGTTTGTTGCAGCGGGCTGGGGTCGGGCGACGATGTTGAGCCTGCGTCTGAGGAGCCCGGCCCCAGCCCACTGCAACAAACGCCCCAAGCGAACTCGTTTTACTTCAGCCAGCCCCGGCGGCGGAAGTACCACATGGGCACCACGGCACTGGCGGCCATGAGGGCGATGGCCATCGGGTAACCCCAGGTCTGGTTCAGCTCAGGCATGTACTGGAAGTTCATGCCGTAAATGCTGGCAATCAGCGTGGGCGGCAGCAGGGCCACACTGGCCACCGAGAAGATCTTGATGATCTTGTTCTGGTTGATGTTGATGAAACCGACGGTGGCGTCCATCAAGAAGTTGATCTTGTCGAACAAAAAGGCCGTGTGCGAGTCCAGCGAGTCGATGTCGCGCAGGATCTGGCGGGCTTCCTCAAACTGCTCGGCGTTGAGCATCTTGGATCGCATCATGAAACTCACAGCACGGCGGGTGTCCATCACGTTGCGGCGGATACGCCCGTTCAAGTCTTCTTGTCGTGCGATGGCGCCCAGCACTTCACCGGCCATGGCATCGGTCACATCGCCTGACAGCACCAGCTTGCCTGCTTTTTCGAGCTGGTCGTAAATCCCTTCGAGCGTGTCGGCGGAGTATTCGGCATCGGCGTCAAACAGCTTGAGCAGCACTTCTTTGGCATCTTCGATCAGGCCCGGTGCGCGGCGCGCACGCATGCGCAGCAGGCGGAACACGGGCACGTCTTCGTCGTGGATGGAAAACAGCACGCCCTGACTTTTGAGGTGGGTGTTGTGCTGGTTCAGGATGAAGGCGCAGCGCACCGTGCGGGGCTCGTCTTCGTCGGCGATCAAGAAGTCCGAGCGGATGTGCAACTCACCATTGTCTTCTTCGTAAAAGCGCGCGGATTCCTCGATGTCCTCGTCCATCGCGTCTTCCGGGATGGACAAGCCAAAGTACTGTTTGATCCAGCGCTTTTCTTCCAGCGTGGGCGACTCCAGGTCGACCC
>JACCDU010643260.1_pt1 | contig 28422 bp, 29 predicted proteins | sample 7446081 | NCBI WGS metagenome assembly JACCDU01 (sample SAMN15323447, study PRJNA562643) | freshwater metagenome | isolation source: river surface water | place: USA:Blue River Watershed | collected 2017-08-17
GTTCTTCGTCAAGCATTGCGCGTCTAACAAGGATGTTCTTTCTGAGCAAGTTCGCGCTGGATGATGCACTGGCCGAAACCCGCGAAAGCCATGAGCGCGAGATTGCTCTCTCGCAGCAACTGGCCGAACAGGCACGGCGCGATGCGCTCACTGGCGCACATAACCGGCGGCACCTTGGCGAGCAATTAGACTTTCAACTTGCAAGCTTCTTGCGCACTCTACAACCGTTCTCGGTGATATTGATTGACATCGATCACTTCAAGCATATCAACGACAACTACGGTCATGATGTGGGCGATCTGGTACTCAAGGGCTTAACGAACACAATGGCACAAACCTTGCGCGAGATTGATGTCTTTGGGCGCTGGGGGGGCGAGGAGTTTATGTGCATCCTCCCCTACACCGACAGCGACGAGGCTCTTCGTTGCGCCGAGCGACTACGTCAATCTCTGAATTGCGTTAATTTCAGTGAAAGTAGCTTTGACTTGCGAGTGACCGCATCATTTGGCGTTGCCACATCACAGAACGGCGATTGTGTGCAGGACATTGTCAAGCGATGTGATCAGGCTCTTTATCGCGCGAAATCTGAAGGTCGTGATCGTGTGGTGGCGTACCAGTGGAGTTTAGATGCAACTTGATTCAAGTACACTGATTTTTTCCATTGGAATTCTGTCGCTGTTAATGGCATTCATCAGCTGGACATTCCCGGGCCCCATCATCGAACGTGATTACGGGCTCAAGACTTGGTCCATTGGCATCACCTTTGTCGCCATCAGCCTTATTCTCATTTTTTTACGTGGACTCTTGCATCCCTTTTGGGGGGTGTTCATGGCTAACATATGTTTGATGGCGGGGGGTACTTTGGGGCTGCTAGCCCCAGCACGCTTCTACCAGGTAAATGTGAGGTATTCAGTAGTCATACTGGCTTTGGTAGGGGGCATACTAGGCTTGCTTTTGCACACAGTCTGGGGCTACTCAATAGCATTTGCCATGATCGGTGTGTGTGTTGCCATGGCTGTGGTGATGCTCTACACCGTCAGGGTCGTTTACACCAACTCACCTCGACCCGTTCCATTTGCTGCACATGTTTTTGCTTGCAGTATGGGTCTTATGGGGGTGGCGTATCTGCTGCGTGCAACTGCCGTAGTTATAAACCCCGATGTGCCAGTTGGGCCTGTGTCTTTATCAGGCGGTCACCAGTCGATGTTAATTGTGGGGGCCTTGTTCGTTGTTTGCTCAACCATGAGTTTGTATGCGGTGGTGCACGATGAGCAAAAAAACGAGATTGCGGAGCGCGCACGTCGCGACCCCTTGACTGGTCTTTTCAATCGTCGAGCTTTTTTCGAGCTAGCCGATAAGCTTGATGCGCAAGGTGTAACTTTTTCGATTCTGATGATCGACATTGATCACTTTAAATCGATCAACGATAACCATGGCCATTTGGGTGGGGACCGTGTGCTGGTGCATGCAGCTAGGCTCATTCAAAGTGTATTCCGCACTGACGACATCGCCTGCCGTTTCGGGGGCGAGGAGTTCTGTGTTCTGCTGCATGAATGCAATCGTGCCCAAGCCCTGCAGTTGGCCCAAGAGCTCGTCAGCCGTTGGGCTGCCGAGCCACTTGACGTATCGGATGGGCCACGCGTCACGGTGACAACTTCGGTAGGGGTATCCACACGCGTCCGGGGGCAAACTTTACTCAAAACCATTAAGAACGCTGATACAGCTCTATACAGTGCGAAGCACCAGGGACGCAACCGCGCTGTGGAGTACTCTGAGGCTGCGGCTAAAGTCACCTAAATGCTTTAGCTATATTGAATGGTGCAATGATACTTTTCTGTAATGCAATCGGTCGCAACCCGCAGAGTAGTTAACCACCAGTCTGATCAAGCCTTCAATTGGTGGCTTACGCTGCATTTCTGTCATAGGTCTTCGATAAATAATTGATCTAACAACTGTTCGATACCTGCAAATGAATTGCAGCGAGGAGCCAGTTAGTAGTCTGGACGGTGCAGAGGTGTCCAGAGCAATTTGCGGTTAATGGTTTTTCGCTAGTTTGATTCCCAAAAAGGGAGAGCTTTATCATCAAAAATTTTGATACTTGACTGATGAAGGTGTCCAATTGTTGAACTCGATTTACTGGATAGATGACAGCTTTAGGCTGAGAGCAGCCGTTGAGCGCCAGTCGCTTAACGGCGGATCCAGAGCAGCAGCCGCCTTTTGAATGAAGCCGATGTTGGCGCTTCATTCGGCTTGCACCAACCCGCTCTTGGCCGCATCCAAGACGGCCGCCGTCAAATCGCGAAGCAGTGTCGATGCCATCCGTGCGTGCTGCCAGTACAACGGGATGTCCAGCGGACTGTTGGGCTTGAGTTCGACCAATGCGCCGCTATCCAGATGTTCTCGCACCAAGCGTTCTGGATGCAATGCCCATCCTAGCCCACAGAGTGCTGCCGTAACAAACGCCTGAGGTGAGGGCAACATGTGACGTGGAATCTGTATAGAGTGACCACAGTGGCTCTCGACCCACCGCTGCTGCAACTCGTCCTTGGCGTTGAACATCAGGCTGGGAGCCGTTGCAAGACTTTCCGGGCTGGTTCCTTGTGGAAAGTATTGGGCCGTAAAGGCTGGACTGGCCGCCGCCAGGTAGCGCATGGCTCCCAAAGGCAAGCTGTTGCAGCCGGCAGCCGGTTCTTGTTTGGCCGTCACGGCGGCCAGTACCTGCCCGCTGCGCAACCACTCGGCGGTGTGACCTTCGTCATCCACCGCGATCTGCAAAAGCACCGGCGCGTCCCTGCCGAAGGCGGCGATGGCCGTGGTGAACCACGTGGCTAGGCTGTCGGCGTTGACGGCCAGCGGGACACTGGCACGCGTCGTTTCGGACTGAAGAAACAAGGGCATGCTCGCCTGGAGTTCATGCTCCAGCAGGCTCACCCGGTCGATGTGCTGGCACAAGCGACGCCCAGTCTCGGTGGCCTCACAGGGTTGTCCGCGCACCACCAGGGCACAGCCCAGACGCTCCTCTAGCAAACGGATACGTTGGGACACCGCAGATGGTGTGACGTGTAGCGCCTTTGCAGCCCGCTCAAAGCTGCCCTCTCGCACCACGGCCGCCAGTGCAAACAGGGATGGGTAGTCCAGCATGATGTAGTTCAGCTAATGTTGATTTAGTAAATGTAGCTTGTCTAAGTAGGGTTGGGCTGGCAATCTCGCTGCATGGACCCCATTGCCCCCACTTCAACGGCCATCTGGCCCATCTTCATCCAGGGCCTGGCGCTGAGCTTCGGTCTGATCGTCGCCATTGGTGCCCAGAACGCTTTTGTGCTCAGGCAGGGACTGCGGCGCGAGTACGTCGGCAGCGTAGTGCTCTTTTGCGCCACCGCTGACGCAGTCCTGATCATGGCCGGGGTCTTCGGCATGGCCCAGGCCCTGGGCCACCGGTCCGAATGGACGCGCGCCCTTGCGCTGGCCGGTGCAGCGTTTCTGGCCTGGTACGGCTGGAAGGCGCTGATGCGTATGCGCAACCCCTATCGCTTACAGGCGGCTTCCGGTGGCGAGGGCTTGAATCGGGGAGCAGCCATGGCGCAAGCAGCCGCCTTCACACTGTTCAATCCCCACGTTTACCTGGACACCGTGTTGCTGGTGGGCAGCATGGGCGCACAGCAACCCGAGCCCTTGCAGGGGTGGTTCGTCGCCGGGGCGGCGGTGGCCAGTGCCACCTGGTTCAGCCTGCTGGGGTTTGGCGCACGTTGGATGGCGCCGTGGTTCGCCCATCCGAGAGCTTGGCAAGTCTTGGACGGCCTGATCGGACTGACGATGTTGATGTTGTCCGCATTGATGGCTCGCCATGCCATCAACAGCTTATAGGAGGCCAGATGTACACGCCCAAGTACCACGCGCTGACCGACGTTGCAGCGATGCGCACTCACATCGCCGAGCATCATCTTGGTACCCGACCAAGCATCAGCATGGCAAAGTCGTTCCGACTTAGAACTATGTGACGGTTCATGCGCACGGCATGGCTCGCGCTATTGAAGACGCCGAATGGATCCTCGATGTGCTCAACAGGTTGACTGATGCCCAGGAGTCTCGGCGCGATACGCCATGGAAGGTGTCGGATGCACCGGCGGATTACATTGACCAGATGCTGCGGGCGTTGGTGGGCATCGACATCATGATTGAGCGGTTGGAGGGACGCCTCAAGGTCAGCCTGGTCGAGGACGAAAAGGATCGATTGGGGACCGTTGAGGGGCTGAGGGGTATGTCACATGCTTCGGCCCAGATTTTGTCTGACCTGGTGCTTTGTGAATTGACTCAGTTAGATGGCGGGCCCCGAGAGGGGTGACAATCAGCGACTCGCTGAACGCCACAGTGTGGCAGGACAGCGAGCAGCCCCCGCAGTGGTGCATGACAGACAGCTTTCGCTAGCATTTCTGTCATAGGACTCCGACAAAAAATTGATCAAGCAACTGTTCGATGCCTGCAAATGAATTGCAGCGATGAGTCAGTTAGTAGTCTGGACGGTGCAGGGGTGTCCAGAATCTGGACGCTTTGGTATTTGATGTCTTGGAAATTTTTTTAGCAGGTCGAAGGCAGCTCTAGTCTGATTGCCGTCATCGCAACGCAGGTGGCCAGCGAAAGCATTCGACCAGTATTAGCCATTTGAAGTCGACTCAGTCTATTTTCCTGATTGAATTATGCGTAAAGACTGATCACAAACGGTTTGCACTGCATTACCAACGAGCAAAGATGCAATCCAAGCTAGAACCAAAAAAGCCAGAGCTGTGTTGTGTCCTTGCAAGTCGTAGCTCTCCCAAATACCGCTCACGACGACGATGACAGCAAAGTGGCTCACAAATGTGCTGTAGGATGCGTCACTGAAGTAGCGGATCACCCTAGCCATTCTGGTTTTGGTACTAGACCAGCGTACTTGCGAAAGGCCATACAGACAGAGTGCAGTGGCCAAAGCGAAAATTAGGCGCGCTCGGGGGTCTGCGATCCAGTCCACTACCAAAAGAGCGCTGGTGATCCAAAACCATTTCCGCGCTCCCGAACTCTCGCGTGCCCAACTCACGAGCGCGCCTAGGCCGTAGCCAGAGAGATAGTAAATCCCCCATATATCGAGAACGCCCGATTTGCTGAATAAGTGTATGGAAGCTACCGTTGCGCATGCGACCATTATGGGAGCATATGTTTCCGACAAAGGGCGTTCAATTCGTCTGGATACTCTCGCCAAAATGACAAACAGTCCGTACAACTGCAAATCAATGGCGACATACCAAGCACCCGCCGACATCGACTCGATGCCTAAAATATCTTGCAGGAAAAAGAGATGTGCCAGAAAGACACCGATAGAGGGAAGGGGCGATAGCCATTCTTCATGGTTCAACTCATGCCCCAGCACGAAAGTAGCCAGCATCACTAGCAGAAGTGAGACTGCCAGTTGCGGCGCCAGGCGCAAATAACGTTTCCAGATCAGAGGAGCAATGCCCGGTCCAGCCTGTTTACTCAAGGATTGAGCAGTCAGGAAGCCTCCTACCACCAAGAATGGCTGCACCGCGAGACGGCCTTCTTCGTAGATCAACTCCACCAGTCCGGGCCAAGCTAAAACTAACCAGTCTGTCATCGGCGCATATTGGCTGAAATGATGAAGTACGATGACTTGTGAGCCTACTGCCTTGATGGTGTCGATAGCGGCAGATCGGTTCATATTCAGGCAGTCTGATCTTCCAGCATCAGGTCGGCTGTTGACTGTGCGTGGCTGACTTGGAATTTCATATGTGAATTTTAATTAGTCTTGAGACGGGTTTACCCTCATTGCAAAAGCGGGTAGATTGGTAATCTCTAAAAATTACCACTGAAAGCCCCAACCAGTGCATCGCGGAGACAAATCAATGGGCGTGACCATTACCGAGCCTGAAGGCATTGGTATCCGTTTGCCACCCAACGCCGACCCAGATTGCCTGGGCTACCAAGTCACTCGTTTTTTGCTGCGACTGGGCGCGCATGAATGGTGCAAATCAGAGCTGATGACCGGATCACTAGGTCATGTATGGCGGGTGCGCCTGAGGAAATCTCTTGTCTCTAAATTGCTGCCGGGCTATGACTGCCTGGGACTGCGCCAGCGTTTGGCAATGTCGACATGTTTGCAAGGCGACGATCTGCTTTTGCAAGAGGTGTGGGTGGCGTTGCTCAACGCCCCGTCGAGGATCGATTTCATTGACATAAACGAACTGGAATCGCACCTCAGAATTCGCTGCAATATTGCGCGTGCCGCCGAAATGACTGCGCTGGCCTTTAAAACGGATGCAGCTGAGAGACCCACCGACTTTTGGAAGGATGAACCAAATGTGGGCTTCCTGCTCAAGCCGGCGGTTCACCTTATAGATGCGTTGATCGATGCCACACAACCCGAACGCACTGGTCGTCTTTATGACTTTTCCTGTTACCGCGCAACCGAGTACGTCATTTTGCTGGGAATCGCACAAGAGGTTAGAACCACAAATCCCGCGCTGTATGAGTTGCTGGAAAGCACAAGCCGAACGAGGTGCATTAAATCAGGTCTGTTTCATGAAGTTTTTTTAACCGAGTAAGGAACTATAGATGCGCCGGTACCCATGAATTACTACGTGCCTGGCGACAGAGTCTGGTTTAAAAATCCTGATGAACGCTTTTCAAATGCGTCTGGCTACGAAGGCTCCTGGGTAATTTATCTTGGGGGTGGAAAGTTCAGTAATTTCTGGAAGCGCGATGCCCCCTACACATTGAACAACAAGTTGATGGAGGTCTACCACTGGCGCCACGGCGTAAGCCTAGACGATACATGCATCATGCAGATGGACGAGGAACTGGTGGAGGACAAGGTCGCCGCGACCCGCGCTGATCCTGTGAAAAAACAGAAGGTGCTTAAGCGAATGGCTCGCTACCGTGACCCCATGGGTGTTTACAGCGAAGGAGGTTGCATTGACGCCAGCCGTTAATTCCCTTGTGAGTTACACCAAATCGCCTCTAAGCTTGGCTGATTATGGTAATTTTTACAAAGTTTTCCAGATTGCTGGAGCATTAATTCATATGTTGCTTATATAAAAAAACATGTCTTGATCCGCAATGAAAAAGGGCGCTGTTTACAGCGCCCTTTTTGCCCTCAGTTTGTCTCCTCGGACCCCTTGTCAGAGTTACCCGACAAAGTGAGCTAAATTGTCATGCAAATGCCAAGATCAAGTTCAGAAATTTTCTGCTCGTTTTTCCTAGGCAATCATGCATTTGTACGCGAGATATGGACATTTTTTGGAAACAAAATAAGTATTCAGCTTGTCAGTGATCAGGTGCGCTGAGTTTTAACTATTTTTTCAGATCACTATTGACTTCAAAATTTGGCACTCCTGCTATCAGATTGCGTCCTCGAGAAATCTTGGCTCGCATCATCCTAATGAGTGGTCTGTGTGGCGGTATTTTCACAGACAAGTAATGCACGGGTATGGGAGCCATGGGGGCATTGTTGATCTCCGTAGGTCGAAGGAAAATAAATTTTGCAGTTGTGTTTGATTGCTTGAGCGAAACGGCAGAAACCACCGCCATCGCCGTTGAAATGGGCGTCAACCCCATCTGGATTGGCATCTTCGTGGTCATGGTGATTGAAATGGCATGTTGACGCCGCCAGTGGGTATGAATGTCTTTACCGTCAAAACCCTTTTGCCTGATGTCAGACTCGACACCATCTTCAAAGGCGTGATGCCCTTTGTCATTGCCAACATGCTGGCTGTGGCCCTGTTGATCTTTTTCCCAAATTTGGCCCTAGTTTTGCTGAGATGGTTTTGAGGATTGGGTATTGACAAAATCAACGCAGCAACTGATTTTTGGTGTAGGCTAAAAAAATCCCAGCCAATCGAAAGCCACCCATGAGTGGCATTGAACTGATTCGTCAGCACACCTTGACAGGGTTAGAGTTGGTGGGCACCGCTGCTTTTGCACTCTCAGGCGTGCTTGTCGCTATGAGAAAACGCATGGATGTGGTGGGCATTTGCGTGTGTGGATTTCTCGCTGCGTTTGGCGGTGGTACCTTGCGGGACTTGTTGATTGACCGCCGCCCGTTTTTTTGGGCTGAGCATCAGGAGGTATTGCTTGGCGTCTTGATGTTATGTGTTGCTTGCGCCACATTTTTTAAATTGCATAACCTTGAAAGCAATGAAAAATGGTTGTCCGTTCCCGACGCCATCGGCTTGGGATTGTTTTGCACAACGGGGCTGCATTTGTCCTGGACTCTGGGTCAACCCCAAGCGGTGGCCGTCATGATGGGAGTGATCACAGGCACATTTGGTGGTGTGCTCAGGGACATGGTGTGCAACGAAATTCCCAGTCTGTTCAAGGACCATCGTCCTTACGCCGTTTGCGCTTTATTGGGGGCTATGGTCTATGTGGGGTTGTGCTGGGTAGGTGCGTCCGAGTGGATGACTGTTGCTGCCTGTACGACAGTCACCACTGGCGCTCGCCTGTTGACGCTTTGGTTCGGTTGGAAATTGCCTTCTATTGAATTTAAATAATCAATGACTGAATGCCCCCCGCACTCGGCGGCTTGGTATTCCCCCAAACCTCTAGACATTTTTGATAGCGCAGTTTGACGCTGCCGATCGAACTCTTGGGGGCTGAGTTGATCGAGATGCTCATGGCGTCGATCTCGATTGTAGAAACCCTCGATGTAATCGAAGATTTCTGATTTGGCTTCGGCCCTTGTTTGGTAAATTCGCTTCTTAATTTGTTCACTCTTCAAGTTACTGAAGAACGACTCAGCCACTGCGTTGTCCCAGCAGTTGCCTCGGCGGTTCATGCTCGGACTCAATCGGTTGTCTTTGCACCAACGGTTGAACTCGTTGCTGCCAAACTGGCTAGCCATGTAAACATCCAGGTCCGCCTCACCGAGTCAGCTGAATTCTCGGGTCTAAATTTATTTACGAGGAAACTAGGGAAATCCCTCTGTTGGTTGGTAATGCAATTAGTTGATTATTCAACTTTATTGACCCACTCAGGAGACACCTATGAAGTCATCAATGCGTCGCAATGTACTGCGCACACTGGCAGTTGCGGGACTTGGCTTAAGCGCACTGAGCGCAATAGCGCAAAATGCTATCAAGGTCGGCATCGTCGCACCGTTTTCTGGACCCTTTGCCCATTACGGCACCTTGTTCAAAAACGGTGCAGAGGCCTACATTGCATCGCAGGGTGGGAAGCTGGCTGGGAAAGAAGTTGAGTTGATCTACCGCGACACTGGAGGCCCAAATCCTGGGGGCACCAAGTCCTTGGTTCAGGAGCTCATTGTCAAAGACAAGGTGGATTACCTTGGGGGCTTTGTGTTTACGCCGAATGCGATGGCTGTCGCGCCCCTTATTCAGCAAGCTCAGGTACCCACGGTTATTTTTAATGCGGCCACCTCCAGCATCACCGAAAAATCCGAATACTTCATTCGCACGTCATACACGTTGTGGCAAGTCACGGTGCCTTTGGCGCAATGGGCTGTGAAACAAAATATCAAGAAGGTGGTAACTGCTGTGACCGACTACGGTCCGGGTATTGATGCCGAAAACTCCTTCAAGAGCGAGTTCGCCAAGCAAGGCGGAACGGTGGTTGAGTCTATCCGTATGCCGATTGCAACGACAGACTTCGCGCCTTTTGTGCAACGGATCAAGGCCTCAGGTGCCCAAGCGGTTTACACCTTTTTGCCGGGCGGCCCACCCAATCTTGGCTTTGTGAAGGCATACAACGAAAACGGGCTTCAAAAGGCTGGCATCCAGTTTATGGGCACAGCTGAGATGGACGAATTTGATTTGCAGAAATTTGGTGATTCGGCGCTCGGCCTGGCCACATCTTTCCACTACTCGGCAGCGCACGACTCGAAAGAAAATAAAAAATTCATTGAGGAGTTACGCAAGCGTTCACCCGATGCCATTGCTAACTATGCATCTGTCGGTGCTTATGACGGCATGTATGTCATTCACAAAATGATAGAGGCTACAGGTGGGCAGAAAGATGGACTCAAGGCCATCGCTGCTGCCCGCACTTTGAAATGGGAAAGCCCTCGTGGTCCCGTTTCGATCGATCCAAAGACACGCCACATCACCCAAAACGTTTATCTGCGCAAGGTGGAAAAAGTGGGTTCGACATTGGCAAACAAGGAGGTTGTTAACTTCGGCGCCCAAGTCGACCACGGTATCGATAAGTAAACACAAAACCTGGGTCACGGCATGACATCATTCTTGAATGTCGCGATAGACGGAACGGCCTATGGCATGGTGTTGTTCATCATTGCGGTGGGCATGTCCTTGACCCTTGGTTTGATGCGCTTTGTCAATCTCAGTCATGGTGCTTTTGCTATGTTGGGGGGATACGGTACAGCCCTACTGATCCGTGAAGCAGGGCTCGGATTTTTCTCGGCTTTTTTTCTGGCTGTATTGGTCACAGCACTTATTGGTGCGGTTCTCGAGGCTTTGGTGTTGAGACATTTGTATCAGCGCACACAGCTTGAGCAAGTTTTGTTCACTATCGGGTTGAGTTTCCTCATGATTGCTCTCACCAATGCCTTGGCTGGCCCACAAGTGCAGCTCATCAAATTGCCAGAGTGGCTAGCAGCCCCGGTGGATCTGGGTTTCAGAACCCTGCCGGGTCAGCGTCTCTTGGTCATAGGTATGGGCGTGGTGATTGCTTTGGTCTTAGCCTTGGGTGCGACCCAAACACGTTTTGGCATCTGGCTGCGTGCTGCAGTTGATCACGCATCAACGGCGGCAACTTTAGGCATTCCTATCCGTTTGGTGCAATGCGCCAGTTTTGCCGTTGGGGCAGGATTGGCTGCTATAGGAGGTGTTTTAGGGGCGGAGTTGATGCCTTTAGAGCCTTACTACGCGCTGAAATACTTGGTCTTGGTTTTGGTTGTAGTCGCAGTGGGTGGCATGGGCAGCATTGCTGGTTCATTGGTCGCGGCTTTGGCCTTAGGTTGGGTTGAGACAACGAGCAAGTACTTTTTTTCTGACTGGGGTAGCACCTTTTTCTTCCTCGCTATGGCGGCCTTGCTGGCCTGGCGACCTGAAGGTGTTTTGAAGCGATGAATCAGGCCAACTCTAAAATTGCGTCTTGTGCTCCCGCTTGGCGCGCGCCCTTGCTGGTCGGTCTGTTGGGTTTGGCTTGGTATGTTGTGCTGCCTGATCAGCTCGGTTTATTAACTAAATTAGCTTTTACAGTCTTGCTTGTGCTGTCGCTGGATTTAGTGGTTGGCTTTGCTGGTTTGGCCACTTTGGGGCATGCTGCTCTGTTTGGCGTGGGGGCTTATGCCGCTGGTGTGTTTGCCTTGCGCGTTCAAGCTGATCCTTTGTTGGGCCTGGGATTTGGCATGTTGGCTGGCGGCCTAACTGCTTTGCTCTCTGGTTTGTTCTTGTTGCGTTACCAGGGCTTCACTTTTTTGATGCTCACGGTAGCTTTTGCACAGATTATCCAAAACCTGGCAAATAAATTCAGAGACCTCACAGGCGGAGATGACGGGCTGAGTGGTTTTGTCATGTCTCCTTTATTGGGGCAATTCCGTTTTGACCTCGAAGGAAAAACTGCTGCCTTGTACGCACTGTCTGTTCTGGTGCTGGGCTATTACGCTGCAAGAAGAGTCGCAGATTCGCCATTTGGTTTGTCTTTACGTGGTATCCACGAAAACAGGCAACGTATGGCTGCCCTTGGAACCCCAGTTTTTGCAAGGCTATTAGTTCTTTACACCTTCTCGGGTGTTTTGGCGGGTGCGGCTGGTGCGCTTAGTGCGCAAACCAACGCCATTGTTGGGTTGGACAGTTTGAGTTTTTCTCTTTCTGCAGAGATTCTGGTAATGCTCATTTTGGGCGGAGCAGGGCGCTTGCATGGCGCAATGATCGGCGCGGTGATCTTTACCTTGTTGCACCATACGGCAGCATCGATCAACCCTTACCACTGGTTGTTTGTGATTGGTCTGGCGCTCATGGTAGTGGTCTTGGTGCCGCCAGCTCAAGTGTTCAAGCGTTTTCAGCGAAATTCAAAAGCCGGGGGATCCGCATGAGCAGTGCAGTGTTTCGCATTCAAAACCTTGACAAGCATTTCGGAGGCCTGCATGTCACGCGGCAGGTGAATATGGAGCTGTTTGCGGGTGAGCGTGTGGCCCTCATTGGTCCTAATGGTGCAGGTAAAACCACGCTGGTTAATCTGATGAGCGGTGTGTTGAAGCCTGATGCAGGCAACATCTTCCTGCTGGGTCAAGATGTAACTAATCAATCTCAAGCGCATCGTGTTCGTGCCGGTCTCGTGCGCACTTTCCAAATCACGACTTTGGCGCAACATCTGCCAGTGCAAAGACAAATTGAGTTGGCGTTGTTCGAGCGTGAAGGTCTGGCAGCTCATGTATGGAATTCCATGGACGCATACCCCGCTGTAACTCAAGAAGCCCTGGGTATCTTGGATGCACTAGGCCTGCTGTCATTCGCGGGTTTGCCTACAGAAAGATTGGCATACGGTGAACAGCGATTGTTGGAGATGGGGCTAGCCCTAGCCTTGAGACCCAAGGTTTTGCTGCTTGACGAGCCCATGGCTGGTGTGCCTAAAGCAGATGGGACTCGGATGCTTTCTGCACTCAAAGGTCTATCTGACTCACTGGCTGTGTTGATCATTGAGCACGACATGGACCTCGTGTTCAGTTTTGCACAACGCATCGTCGTGTTGGCCGATGGTCAAGTCTTAGCCAGTGGTACGCCAGACCATATTCGGCAAGATTCGCGTGTCAAAGAAGCCTATTTGGGGCAAAGCGCATGACCGATCTCCTCAAGCTCGAGCATGTGGTGGCGGGGTATGGCCCCGTGACAGTCTTGAATGACTTGAATCTCGCCATGTCAGAGCGAGCCCAACTGGCCATGATTGGACGTAACGGCGTAGGTAAAAGCACCACGCTCAAGGCCATCATGGGCTTGGCCGATGTTACTGATGGCGGTATTTATTTTCAGGGTCAGAATTTGCGTGGTGTGCCAGCACATGTGCGTGCTCAGATGGGCCTGGGTTATGTGCCGCAAACCCGGGATATTTTTCCTTCACTAACAGTCGAAGAAAACTTGGTGGCTGGTTTGAAGTTGCGATCCAAGCGCGCGTTGGAGGAAGCCTACGATATGTTTCCACGACTAAAAGAAAGACGCCGCAACGGTGGGCGCGAACTCTCTGGTGGTGAACAACAGATGTTGTCTGTGGCTCGTGCATTGCTGGGTCAGCCTAGGCTGTTGCTATTGGATGAGCCATTAGAAGGTTTGGCTCCAATTATTCGCGAGCAATTACTGAAAGCCTTCACCCGCATGGTGAGCGAACTCAATATCGCAGTCTTAATGGTGGAGCAGCAAATCAATGAAGCACTTATGCATACCGAACATGTGGTCATTCTTGATCATGGATCGATCGTCTATACGGGTAAGTCATCAGATTTATTAAACGATGCAATGACATTAGACAGGCATGTTGGTATGGCAGTTCATACCCTTTGAAAGGACCCAATATGAGTAACTCAATCCCAGTACTCGATGTAGACCCCTATGCCGCGCACAACCTGCTAGACCCCTATCCGATGCATGAGTTAATGCGGGAGTCTGGGCCTGTCTTCAAACTCAAAGACTATCCTGTGTATGCATGTGCCAGACATGAGCAGGTGCATCAGGTCTTGACCGATTACGAGACTTTCATCTCTGGAGCTGGTGTTGGTTTGACCAACTTCAATTTAGAGACGCCATTCAGGCCAAAAAGTCTCATTTTGGAAGCTGATCCACCACAGCACACCCAGATGCGAACCATCTTGTCGCGCATTTTAAGTCCTAAGGCTGTAATGCAGATTCGAGAATCATTTGCTCGAGTAGCCGAAGAGATGGTGGATCGATGTGTTGAAAAAGGTGAGATTGATGGTGTACATGATCTGGCCCAAATCTTCCCGCTCAAAGTGTTTCCTGATGCTGTCGGACTTGAGACTGAAGACCGAGACAACCTCTTGCTCTACGGTGACATGGTGTTCAACTCCATGGGGCCACGTAATGAGCTTTTGGCCAAAAGTACTGAGCGCATGATCCCAGTGACCAAATGGATCATGGAGCACTGCGATCGAAAGATGCTCAGGCCAGGCGGATTTGGTGATCAGATTTATCAGGCCGCAGACGCGGGTGAGATTTCGCATGAAGATGCGCCTATGCTGGTTCGTTCGTTCTTATCAGCAGGCATAGACACCACCATCAATGGCATTGGTAACGCCCTGTTTTGTCTGGCACATCATCCCGCTGAGTACGACAAGCTACATGCTGACCCAGCCATGGCTCGCCCAGCATTTGAGGAAGCCTTGCGATTTGAATCTACAGCGCAGACGTTTTTCCGCACGACCAGCAAATCATGTGAAATCGCTGGTTCTCATTTGCCTGAGAACACCAAAGTGCTGTGTATGTTGGCCGCCGCTAACCGAGATCCTCGGAAATGGGTGAATCCAGACCATTTTGATATTGAGCGCCGCCCCTCTGGTCACGTCGCTCTTGGAGCTGGCATTCACGGTTGTGTGGGGCAAGCCGTGGCACGACTAGAAGGTGAGTTGATTCTTTCTGCTATCGCGCGAAAGGTGAAGCGCATTGAAGTTATTGGCCAACACACCCGACGTCTTAACAACACATTACGTGCACTTGAAACCCTTCCTCTTCGGTTTGTACCTGTCTAGTTATTCGTATGCCTAAGATCACTTACATCAACGCTCAGGGTAATCCTCAAACCATTGAGGCACCCACGGGTCAAAGTCTCATGCAAGCAGCAACTAACCAAGGGCTTAAAGGGATCGTGGCCGAATGTGGCGGCTCAGCCATGTGCGCGACTTGTCATGTCTATGTTGAGCCTGCATGGCTAGACAAAATTCCAGCAGCGAACAGCACTGAATTGGAGATGCTCGAATGTACGGCCAGCGAGCGAACCGCCCAAAGTCGCTTGTCCTGCCAAATCCGTATCACGGACGACCTCGACGGCATGGTGGTGACGCTACCTGCATCACAGTAAGACCAGAAATGAAAAGATCCTCTAAGTCTCAAAAGCAGCAGCATGTGGACCTGCAAAGGTATGTGCCTGCTTTTTTGACATGGATTTCTAATAAGCTGTCGCGAGGTGCCTCTCAGCATTACCTTAGAGTGCATGGTATTGGCATTGAAACCTGGCGTCTTTTGGTTCTTTTAGCAGTTGAAGGAGCGCTGACCGCTCAACATGCCAGCAAAGTTATCGGCATGGACAAAGCATCCGTCAGTCGTTGCTTCAAAAGTATGCAAGCCGATGGGTTGATCACCATGTCACTTGACGACGCTGACGGCCGCCTGCGAATTGCGACTCTGACCAAGCAAGGTCGAAAAATTCATGACGATATTCTTGGCATTGCTCTTGAGAGGGAGCGTGTACTTCTGAGTGTTTTAGAGCCGCAAGAACAAGAGGTGTTGATCAGCCTTCTAACAAAGCTGCATGAGAACCTGCATCAAGTCGAGGTGGCGACGACTGACTACGTGAAGCGCAACTTCAAAAATAAAGCCAAAGTCAGCTCATGACCACCGCAAAGATCGTCATTGTTGGGGGCGGGCACGCTGCCGCTCAGTTATGCATTAGCTTGGTTGATGCTGGATTTGGGGCTGACATCACCTTGATTTCAGAGGAGGCAGTTCCCCCTTATCAAAGGCCGCCTCTGTCTAAAAGTTTTCTGAAAAATGCTACCGAAACCGTGCAGCTTTTGCGTGGTGAATCCTGGTATGGAGAGCACGGCATTTGCCTCAAGTTGTGTAGTCAGGTTATCGCTATCGACCGTGCCGCAAAAGGCATCGAATTGTCTGATGGATCACGATTGAATTACGACCAATTGATCTTGGCGACTGGGGCTCGCGCTAGGTCTTTTCCGGGTATTCCAACGGACACCGTCAATGCCTTTAGTTTGAGAGGTAAGGATGATGCTCAGGCCCTTCAACCCATGATGGGTGAGCCCCAAGACATTTTGGTCTTGGGAGGGGGGTTCATTGGACTTGAGTTTGCTGCTACAGCAGTAGCCAAGGGACATCGAGTGGTTTTGCTCGAGTCAGCTCCTCGACTCATGGCGCGTGCTGTTTCACCGCAATTGTCTGAGTACGCTTTGCAAGTCCATCGAGAATTAGGTGTTGAGGTTCAACTGGGAGCTATGTTAGGGATGCCTAATATTGAGGGGGAGCGCTTTGTCGGTTTGGATATCAACGGAAAGTTCAGAAAATTTTCTAGCGTGTTGTCAGCAATTGGTGCCATGCCCAATCAAGAGCTAGCCAGCCAGTGTGGATTGACTTGCGATAACGGCATCTTGGTAGATGCGCACATGAGAACCAGCGATCCATCCATCTTGGCCATCGGTGACTGCTCGCGTTTCGCCTTGAGCAATAAACCGTGGTTGCCCAGCACTCTCCGTATAGAGTCCATTCAGAACGCGAACGACCAAGCCAAAACAGCTGCGTCAACTTTGATAGGACAGCCTCAGCCGTATCATGCTTTGCCCTGGTTTTGGAGCGAGCAGGGACCTGCGAGGTTCCAAATGGCAGGCTTGTTGCCCTTGATGATTACCAAAACAGAAGTAGTGCAGGGCAGCTCCCCTGGCTCACAGTCTTGGTACCATTTTGACGGTGATGGCAAACTGGCATGCGTTGAGTCCGTAAACTGTCCTGCAGATCACATGAAGGCAAAAAAGCAGCTATCTGCACTTTGGTAGCGGTTTGCTCTCAAGCCCGGAGATCCATGCCCATGGTCGGGCTCAAAAAAAATCACATGGCTTAAATATTTTGGTCTTTTGCTTCTTATGCGAGCGTGCGAATGTTTGGGTAAGTCTCAAAACTTTTCTTGATCAAGTTGCGCAACCAAACTAGGGCAGACTCGTGGTGAAACAGCGGGTGCCAATATTGGCTGATCGCAAATGTTGGTAGCTCTAGGGGGGGCAGGACGGTGCGTATTTGTCCATACCGTGCAAACACATTGGCTAATTCGTTGGGCACGGTAGCTATCAAATCGGGTTGTTGCTCAATCAGCATGGGCACAATCATGAAGTGCGGTGTTTTTACCAAGATCCTTCTTTTGACACCCTTTTCTTCAAGCACACTGTCAAACGGCGTGTTTGATTTTCCTGAAAGCGTGACCACTATTTGTGGTGTCTTTTCAAACTGCGCCAGGCTGATTCTTTTTTTGATTTTTTTGTTATCTACATGGGCGATGGTGGTGTAGCCATGCATGAACAAACGCTGCTTGTACAAACTCGCTGGGGCAGCACGGTAAGTTCCCAAAGCGAGATCGGCCTCGCCCGAGGCCAGCAGCCCTTCGATCTGTTCTGCTGGCACACGCAGAGTTCGTATGCTGCATTTTGGGGCTAATTTTCGAAGCAGTCCCAGCAGCGGCGGCACAAACACCAACTCACCCATATCGGTGACGCAGATGGTGAATTCACGTGCATCGGTTGATGGATTGAATTGAACCTCGCTTTGAATTTTTTGCCGAATGGTGCCCATCACATCCATCACTGCTTCGCGCAAAGCCTCTGCCCTGGGCGTGGGTGCCATGGTTTGTCCCGTTTTGATGAACAGGGGGTCATCAAAATACAGGCGTAATCGATTCAGGGCATGGCTCATGGCGCTTTGGGTCACGCCCAAGGCCTCTGCGGCCTTGCTGACACTTTGCTCGTGCAGCATGGCGTCCATCATGAGCAGCAAGTTGAGGTCTAGTTTTTTAACATGCATGACATTCATTCTATCTATGAATTGAATGAGGTTGACTCATACATTTTTAACTTCTACGCTGGGTGTCAAACAACTCAAGGAGCCCTTCGCATGTGGTTGCGCAATTGTTGGTATGTGATTGCTTGGGATCATGAAATACCCCCGTTGGGCGATGATCGGTTGTTCACACGCAAAGTACTCAGCGAACCCATTCTTGTGTACCGCACCAGCGACGGTGGCATGACGGCTATCGCTGACAAGTGCTGTCACCGCCATGCCCCTTTGTCGACCGGAAAACGAGAAGGCGACAGCGTACGCTGTGGCTACCACGGCTTGTTGTTTGATGCCCAAGGCGTGTGCCGACAAGTGCCGGGCATGGATCAACCACCCCCCAAAGCTTGCGTTAAAAAGTACCCGTTGGTGGTCAAGAACAAATGGGTATTTGTTTGGATGGGTGATATTGAAAAAGCCGACGAAGCCATGTTGCCGGACAACTTTTCATGCGACCACCCCGACTGGGTGAATGTGCCTGGTTACATGCACTACGACACACCTTATTTGTTGATTGCAGACAACTTGCTTGATTTTTCTCACCTCAGCTATGTGCACGCCAACACGCTGGGTGGCAGTGTCGCCATTGCTTTGGCAAAGCCGACCGTTGAGGTGGTCAATGCCAATGGGCAACGCGGCGTGAAGGTGTCTCGTTTCATTCCTGATGTGCCTGCGCCTCCTTACTACACACGCTTCAGATACTTCGATTCCAACTTGGACCGTTGGTTTGTTTACGACTTCTTGTTTCCGTCAACGTTGCTGATGGACTCGGGCGGGCGACCCGTAGGCGATGCGCCCGACGACAACAGCCGTGCGGTGGTCAACCACAGTTGTCAAACCCTTACGCCTGAGACTGAAACCTCAACCCATTATTTTTTTCAACAATCGCACCGAGCAATTTTGAAAGACGACACCGTCAAACACAACATGTACAACACCTTGTTGGAAGCCTTCAACGAAGACCGAGAAATGATCACAGCGCAATTCAACAACTTATCACCCGATGCGCTTGACACGATGATGCCTCTGCACTTTGACGCAGCCTTAGTGCGCTTTAGAAAAATGCTCAAAGAAGCGGTAGACGCTGAACAAGCCGCCTGAAATTTCGTTTTACCACCAATGGAGACAAACCGTGAAAGCTATTCAATTTGCAATGGGTAAGTTAAAAAAACTGACAACTGGTGCGCTCTTGCTGACCAGTTTGTCGGTTTGGGCTGACGTCAATGTGGGCGTCATTTTGTCCTTGACTGGACCGGGTGCGTCTTTGGGTATTCCTGAGGAAAAAATGATTCAGTTGTGGCCCGGCGAGTTGGGCGGGCAGAAGGTGAAGTTCACCATCTTGAACGACAACTCAGACACCAGCACCGCTGCAAAAAATGCCATGCGCTTGATTGCAGAAGACAAAGTCGACTTGATCATCGGTTCATCACTGACACCTACTTCATTGGCGGTTGTTGAGGTGGCAGGTGCAGAGAAAGTGCCAGTCATCAGTTTGGCGGGCGGGGGTGCCATTGTGTTGCCGCAAGAGGGTGTTCGCAAATGGGCGTTCAAGCTGTCGCCCACTGAAACTATCTCCACCAACCGTGTGTTAGATCACATGGCCAAAGACAAGCTCAAAACGATTGCCACCATTGGCATCGCGACCAGTTATGGCGATGGATTTCTCAAGGTCGTTGATACGCTGGCGCCCAGCAAAGGCATCAAGTTGGTGGCCAGTGAAAAATACAACGCCACTGACCAGTCTGTGACATCGCAAGTGCTCAAAGTCATGTCTGCAAATCCTGATGCTGTGTACATTCTCAGTGCCGGTACACCGGGTGCATTGCCGCACATTGAGCTAATACAGCGCGGTTACAAAGGGCGCATTTATCAAACCCAAGGCGTCGCAAACTCTGACTTTTTACGCGTGGGGGGTAAGGCGTTAGAGGGCAGTTTCATCACTGTCGCACCTGTTTTGGTGGGTGAACAATTGCCCGACAGCTCACCCATTAAAAAAGTGGCTGTTGATTTTCTGAAAAAGTCTGATGCCGCCGTGGGTGTGCAAAACCGTTCATTGTTTGGTGCAACTGCGTGGGATGCGTTGTTGATTTCTGATCAAACTGTACGAACCGCAATGCGAACAGCCAAGCCCGGAACCCCCGAGTTTCGCGTTGCGCTGAGAGACGCCATCGAACAACTCAAGGGCTTTGTAGGCACCGAAGGCGTCTACACCATGTCCCCCCAGGACCATAACGGTGTAGACGAGCGCAGCCAGGTCATGGTGAAGATTGAGAATGGCAAATGGGTTTATCAACCTTGATGAAGAGAAAAAGCCCAAGCAACTCTCAATGCTTGGGCTATTCTGGACGGTGCAGGGTTGTCCAGAATCTGGACGCTCGCGTTGCTCTGGACGGGTAGGGGGTATCCAGAGTCTGGACGGAAATGCACCGTAAAGACAGCCGATATCAAAAACATTTCCTTGGAAAAACCACGTTGGGATAGTAAAAAAACTACACACTGATTATTTGTCAAAATCCGCAAGCTAGTTTGATTGACTGAATTGCATGACGCGCTCTGCAAAGTCAGGTTGTTGGCTTGCAAGCACAAAGCCTTCCAACTCTTGCAATAAGTGAGTGCCTAGGTTTTGGTTAGGTGCGCTTCGAATCAATTGTTTGATATTTTTCAGAGATTGGCCTGGGAGATTCATCCATTGTTTGGCAACAGTATTGACGCAATCATGCAATGAATCGTTGGAAACCACTTGATTGACCAAGCCCCAATCTAATGCTTGCTGAGCTTTAAGTGTTGATTTCAAAGTAAACAATTCAAACGCTTTCAAAGGATTGACTAAGCGGGGCAGCAGCCAAGATGTTCCGCCATCAGGACTGCCACCTAGCTTTGCGTAGGCCATACTGATGCTGGCGTCTTGGGTAAATATCACATGATCCGCGCACCATATCAACCCCAAGGAGCCACCTGCACAAGCGCCCTGAACACCCACGACCACGGCGGCTTCTAGGCTTCGCAATTGCAAAATGGCGTTGTTGTAATAACCGATCGCTTGTCGAAGCCAATCTTCGATTTGGCGATCAGAAATGGCTTGTGCAAATGCATGAATGTCGCCACCGACACCAAAATTTGAGCCTTTGGCTAAAACGGTAAGCACTTTCGGATTGGCTTGCTTAAGGTACGTTGCAGCACGGGATAGACCTTCTAATTCATCGAGTCCAAGTGCATTGTGTTGTGCGGGACGCTTCAGTTCAAGGCGTGCATGATCTGGGCTCAACCAATCCACGCACACAGTACCTGCGGCATTGGTATACGTTTGCTGGTTTGGAGTCATACGTTTCTTTTATTGCGCACGAGGGCGGTCATCGCCAGTGGGAATGTCAGGGTAGTCTGACAGTTTTGGCATAGGCAAGGGAGTGAGCCGATCTATATTTTGCAAATGATGCTTGTAGGCTTGCCGTAATTCTTCTCGCCCCGACGGTCCGATGTAAGGCACAGCGTAGCCAACGAAGGGGGGTAAAACCGTCATACCTGTGAAACCAAAGACGCCACGCAAGAGAGGCATTAGTAATGTGTTGATGTCCCCATTGATGCCTTCTGGCTCAAATGCTTTGGAGGGTGCCCCCGTCGTGGTGCAAATCAATGCGCGTTTACCCAGAAATTTGCCACGTTCAAATTGTGCACTGCGTCCGTAAACAACGCCAGATACAAAAACACGGTCAATCCAACCTTTGAGTATTGCGGGCATGCCAAACCACCAAAGTGGAAATTGCAAAATCAACAAGTCTGCGCGCTGCAAGGACTTGAGTTGTTGTGAAATAACGGGCGACAGCGTGCCTGTTCTCGCTGCATGTCTCTGTTCGAGGGAAATATTGAGCACATCTGGGTCGAGGCAGTCTGTGAAGTCGCGACGACTGGTAACTGGATCAAAACTCATCGCATAAAGGTCTGAAACCTCTACCTCATACCCCAGTTGCTCCAGTGTTCGAACGGCTGTGTCACGAAGTGATGCATTGAATGACCGGGGCTCAGGATGCGCGTAAACCAATAGCGCGTTCATAGCAAACCAACCTTAACCGCGCAACATTTCTTCGCTGATGATTATTTTGCGAACTTCCGTGGTGCCAGCCCCAATTTCAAGTAATTTAATGGATCGGTACAGTCGGTTAATTTCTGCGCCCCATATGTAACCTGTACCACCATGAATTTGTACAGCTTCATTGAGTACTTTGTTCATGGTTTCTGCCGTGTACATGACTGACGCGGCTGTGATTTTGTGAATGCTGCCGCGACCCCCTCCACCAATTTCCAAATCATTAGCAGCGCGAAGTGCTTGGTATGTGAACAAACGCATGGATTCAACCCAGACATACATGTCCGCCAACTTCGAACGAATCATTTGAAAGTCAGAAATAGGCTTGCCAAATTGAACGCGGGTACGTGCGTAATCCAAAGACAGCTCAAGTGCGCGTTCTGCAATTCCGAGGCAGATGGGAGAGATCATGGCTCGCTCTAAATCTAGCCCACTCATCACAATCTTCACGCCTTCGTCGACATTACCAACCAAATTAGCGGCGGGTACGCGGCAATTTTCAAAAAGAAGTTCGCCTGTCTGACTGCCTCTAAAGCCCATTTTTTCAAGTTTTTGTGCAACCTTGAAGCCCGGCATATTTTTTTCAACGATGAACGCTGAAATGCCTTTTGCCCCCTTGGCCTTTTCTGTTTTGGCATAGACCAGCAAAACATCAGCCACAGGCCCGTTGGTGATGTAAATCTTGGTGCCATTGAGCAAGTAGTCGTCACCGTCGCGCGTTGCCGTGGTCGCCATTGAACCCAAAGCGTCAGAACCTGCGCCTGGTTCGGTCAGTCCCAGTGCGCCAATCGTGCGACCGCTGACAAGGCCGGGCAGGTAGCGAGCCCGTTGCTCTTCATTGGCGTTTCGGTAGATGTTGTAGAGACAAAGATTTTCGTGTGCCACCCAACTCAACGCCAATGCGTGGTTCCAGCGTGAAAAAGCTTGCAATACCAAACCGCTGGTGAATAGATCCATGCCTGCCCCACCGTGACTTTCGGGGATCGGAATACCGAAATAGCCTGTTTCTCCAATGCTTGCAAATGCATTTTCAGGCCACCATTCCTCTTCATCCATGCGTTGTGCCAATGGGTGCATTTGTTCACGCGCAAAGCGATCCGCTTGATCAAGCAGAGATTGCTCTTCTTGCGATAACCCAGAAAAACGCAAATCAACTTGGGTGCTTGGCGTCATGAAAAATCTCCTTGTTAAGCTGTTTTAAAGCTGGTCAAAATAAAATTGGGCATCACTCAAAATAATGTAAAACAAACCTATGTTTCTGGCAATTGCTGAATTCTCATCTAGGGAAAACACTTAAAAAATGAAAAAACATGATTTAAAACAAGTACTTATATCGATTGAAGCCAGGTAGGTTCGGCGGATGAAGACAATTTATTTTTTGAGTCTGGGTCATAAATTGTTGACATTCACAAAAGTCGATCACAAAATTGGTCACATGAATCTGGATGCAACATGTTGACAATCACCAATCTTCAGGTCTCGTATGACCGTGCGGTGGAAGCCTTGCGCGATGTATCGCTGCAAGTTCATGCCGGGCAAATCGTTGCCTTGTTGGGCAGTAATGGGGCAGGGAAGTCAACGGTGCTCAAGTCGATTTGCGGTGTTCTTTACCCTGAGGACGGTGAAATTATTGGTGGCAGCATCAGCCATGAAGGTAATTCGTTGGTTGAATTCGCACCGCATGAAATTGTTCGACGCGGAATCGTTCAAGTACCAGAGGGGCGACGTTTATTTGATACCTTGACCGTCGAAGAAAACTTGCTCATGGGTGGTTACGCAAGACCTTCCCACGAAACGGCTGATGCACTTGAGCAAGTTTTTTCTTTGTTCCCAGCAGTGAAAACCCATAGACATAGGGTGGCAGGTTATCTGTCAGGCGGTCAACAACAAATGGTTGCCATTGGTCGGGCGTTAATGGCTAAACCTAAATTGCTCTTGCTCGACGAGCCCTCATTGGGGTTGGCGCCACAAATCATTGCTGAAATTTTTGAAACCGTGCGTAAATTACGTGATGAGCAAGGTGTGACGATCTTGTTAGTCGAGCAAAACGCCCAGCTCGCGCTTTCGGTGGCTGACTATGGGTACATCATGGAACGTGGACGCGTTGTTTTGGATGCAAAACCAGACAAGCTCATGGCAAATGAAGATGTAAAAGAGTTTTATTTGGGCGTGCAAGCTGGTGAGCATGAACGCCGCAGCATGCGCGATGTTAAGCATTACAAACGACGCAAACGGTGGTTGTCATGACGATTTCAAGTACACCGTTGCTACAACTGACAGGTATTTCAAAAAGTTTTGGTGGTTTAGACGCCTTGACAGGGATTGATCTCACTGTTCACGCTGGACAAATTTATAGCATCATTGGCCCCAATGGTGCAGGTAAAACAACGCTTTTCAACCTGGCTTCCTGCTTGTTAGAGCCAACATCTGGTGAGGTGGTTTTCAATGGAGAAAACATCACTGGCTTGGCGGCGCACCAGTTGTCAAAGCGCGGCATGGCTAGGACATTTCAAAACCTCGCGGTATTCAAGCATGAAACTGTCATCGACAACATCTTGACGGGTATGCATGCGCATTTACATACCAATATTTTTTCAGCAGCAATATTTTGGGGCAATGCAAGAAAAACGGAAATTGCTGCGCGCGAAGAAGCGGAAGAGATTGTTGAGTTTTTAGAAATTGAAACCATCCGTGACATGCCTGTTGGAACACTTTCTTATGGCTTGCAAAAGCGTGTTGAGCTTGGTCGTGCGTTAGCTATGAGGCCTCGGTTATTGCTCTTAGATGAAATGGTTTCCGGTATGAATCAAGAAGAAACCGAGGACATCGCACGTTTCATTTTGGATATCCGAGAGGAGCGTGGTATCACGGTCATGATGATTGAGCATGACATGGGCATCGTGATGGATATTTCTGACCGGGTTTGTGTGCTTAACTTCGGACGCAAGATCGCCGACGGAACTCCCAGTGAGGTTTCCGCTAATTCAGCTGTGGTTGCAGCCTACCTTGGCTTAGCAGCCGAAGACACGCAGGGGCTAAGCGTATGAGCCAACGCGATCAAGCCATTGCCGATCAGCAATTACTCCCCGGGCTGCGGCATGGAGAAACCACCATGCCAGCGTTGCTGCGCCAGAGAGCAAAACAAACACCTGATCAAATTGCTTTAAGAGAAAAAGTACGTGGTGTTTGGAAAGGTGTGACGTGGGCTGAGTATGCACAAAATGTTCAGGCATTTGCACTTTTTTTGCGCTCACACGGTTTTGTATCAGGCGACACCTTGGTGATTGCATCCGACGGATCTCCCGAGTGGTTTTATGCAGACTTGGCTGCCCAATCGCTAGGTGGCATAACGGTTGGAATCTATCCAACCAACCCTTGGCCAGAATTGCAATACATCGTTCGCCATTGCAGGGCCAAAGTGGCAGTTTGTGGCGATCAAGAGCAGGCCGATAAAGTACTCGAAGCTATGCGTCAAGGTGAAGGAACGCCTGACATGCAGTTGGTTCTGACGGTGGATTGGAAAGGCATGCGCCATTACCAAGACGATTGCTTGATGTCTTGGCAAGATGCGATTGCCAAAGGTCATCAACTGGCGCAAAACCAAACACAAGTTGATCATTGGCATGCCTCGATTGACCAATTGCTGCCTACACAGGACGCTTTGATTGTTTACACATCGGGGACAACGGGTATGCCCAAAGGCGCCCGTATTTCTCACCGTAGCATTCTTCTCAACGCAACCATGCTTGGTCAAGTACATGGGTACAGCGGCAAACCCTTGTCTGTTGTTTGCTATTTGCCGTTATGCCATGTAGCTGAACGATTGATGTCACCCGTGATGCAACTCGCCTATGGTTCAGTTGTGTATTTTGCGGAGTCTATTGATGCTGTCACACAAAATTTGCGTGAAATAGGGCCTAGCTATTTTTTTGGTGTTCCTCGCATTTGGGAAAAATTACAGCAACACATTGTGATTTCATCGCAGGAAGCGCGTCCTTGGGTGCGCAAAATATTTGAAAGCGCCATGGATGTAGCGATACCGATCGCACAGCGAACGATTGACAACGGCGATCGAATGGTCAATTGGCGCGATGCTTTGACCGCCCGTTTGTTGCGATGGTTGGTGTTCAGTAATTTGTTGGCAAGTATTGGTCTAGACCGAACTTGGGTTGCGATGACAGGCGGTGCTTCTATCTCTCCGTCCGTGATTTTGTTTTTCCGTGCGATGGGATTGCCTATCTATCAAATTTACGGCATGACTGAAACCAGTGGCGTGACACATACCCAACGGTTAGGCCAATCGCGGCTTGGATGGTGCGGCAGCTTATTGCCAGACGTGGTTGAGCATCGGGTGGCAGACGACGGTGAACTGATGGTCCGTGGACCCATCACTTTCAGTGGGTACTTGTATGACCCAAAAGCTTCACAAGATGCTTTCACTGACGGGTGGTTGCATACGGGGGACGTGGTAGAGATCAATGCAAAGACACAAGAAGTTCAAATCTTAGACCGCAAGAAAGCCATTTTGATCACGAGCGGCGGTAAAAACATCACCCCTTCGTTGATTGAAAACGCACTCAAAGAGAGTATGTACATCAGCGAGGCCATTTTGTTGGGTGATGGCAGACACTTTTTGGCAGCACTGATTCAAATCGATTTAGACACAGTTGGCAAATGGGCGCAAGAACGCGGCATGGCCTACACAACCTACGAATCATTGGCACGTTTGGAGCCTGTACATGAGTTAGTGGATGCCGCCGTAAAAGTTGTGAATGAACGGTTTTCGCGCGTTGAAAACATACGTAAGTTTGTTATTTTGGGTAAGCAACTCGATCACGATGATGGCGAATTAACCGCCACCATGAAAGTCCGACGAAATGTGATTGAGAAAAAGTTTGCAGCTGAAATCGCCAGCATTTATGGGGCTTCGCATGGGGGTAGCACATGAGTTACTTTTTGAATCTGCTGATGTCAGGTTTGGTCATTGGATCCCTGTATGGATTGATCGCCATGGGCTTTGCCATCGTTTACCGTGCCACTGGCATGGTTAATTTTGCTGTAGGTGAAGTCATGATGTTGATTGCCTATATCAGCTTCAATTTGAGCCAAATACCGCAACTTGGTTTTGTTGGCTTGTTGTGTACCACGATACCGATTGCGATGGTTTTAGGTCTTTTCATCGAACGCATCTTTTTTCGTCCGATGCTGGGTGAACCCATGTTTTCTCGTGTCATGGTGACCATTGGTCTGGCTGTAGTGATTCGCTCCGTTGTCATTTTGTTTTGGGGTGTTGAGCCCAAAGCCTATGCCCGCCCACTGGGGGATGACATCATAAGATTTGGCGAGTTAGCACTTTATCCGGGGCAAATCTTCTCTCTGGTTGTATTGGGTGTGTTGTGCATATTGATGGCCTTGTTTTTTCGTCACTCCAGAATTGGTATTGCCATGCGTGCAACGTCTAACAATGAGACAACTGCACTTTTAATGGGTATCAACGTTAAACAGATCAGTGCTATTTCGTGGTTATTGTCCTCAACATTTGCTGCATTTTCCGGTTTAGCTTTTTGTTTGATGTTCAGTTTAGAGCCTGAAATTTCTCAAATGGGATTGAGAGGGTTTCCTGCAAGTATTTTGGGCGGCCTCGACTCAGTGGTAGGTGGTGCGTTTGGAGGTTTGGTGATAGGTGTTGCAGAGAACATGGCAGGTGGATACCTGGGCCGAGGACTAAAGGAGATTGCTGGCTTTGTGTTGATTGTTTTGGTGTTGATGGTCAAGCCCTACGGTCTGTTTGGGCAACGTGAAATCGAGCGTGTCTGATGAGAACTAAAACCTATCAAACCAACTACGCGGATCTGGTCAGGCTCACCCCTCACGGTTCGACTTGGGTATGGGCAATGGCTGGCATAGGTGCTATTGCTTGCCTCCCTTTGTTGTTGGGGTCACATGGTTTGAATATTTTGTCGACCATTTTTGTCATGGCGATTGGTATTTTGGGGCTCAACCTCTTGACTGGCGTGGCTGGCCAAATTTCGCTTGGCCACGCTGGCTTTTTGTTGATAGGGGCCTACTCACAGGCAATTTTGACCACTGACTATCACTTGTCACCTTGGCTGGCCATCTTTCTGTCAGGGATGTTCTCAGCGCTTGCCAGTCTTGTCGTAGGTGTCCCGTCCCTTCGGCTCAAAGGTTTGTACCTGGCCATCACTACGCTGGCGTTTACTTTTATCGTACGCCATTTGGTGTTATTTGCTGAAGGACTGACCCATGGTTCTGAAGGCATGGCGGTTGTACCGTTAAATGTATTTGGATACGCAATCAAAAGCGATGTACCGTTCTTTTACGTAGCCCTCATCATGTTATCTATGTTTGTGTTGCTCACACTTAACATTATGCGGTCCCGAATTGGTCGTGCGTGGTTGGCTGTGCGTGATCATGACATTGCAGCCCGTGCCATGGGAATCAGTTTGATGCATTACAAACTTTTGGCATTCATGGTGAGTGCGTTTTACACAGGCGTGGCGGGTTCATTGGTGGCATTACAAA
>JACCDU010011402.1_pt1 | contig 28393 bp, 27 predicted proteins | sample 7446081 | NCBI WGS metagenome assembly JACCDU01 (sample SAMN15323447, study PRJNA562643) | freshwater metagenome | isolation source: river surface water | place: USA:Blue River Watershed | collected 2017-08-17
ACGAAGATCTTGCCGTCGCCGATCTTGCCGGTGCGGGCGGAGCCCTCGATGGCTTCGATGACGCGCTCGACGAGGTCGTCGGCCACGGCGGCCTCGATCTTCACCTTGGGCAGGAAGTCGACCACGTACTCCGCGCCGCGGTACAGCTCGGTGTGGCCCTTCTGGCGGCCGAAGCCCTTGACCTCGGTGACGGTGATGCCCTGCACGCCGATGCCGGAGAGGGCCTCACGCACCTCGTCGAGCTTGAACGGCTTGATGATGGCGGTGACGAGTTTCATGATGGTTCCTCGTGGACGGGCTCAGAACGAGTACTTGGCGCCCAGGACCACGCCGGACTTGCCCATGAACTTGCCGTTCACAGGGTTGGCGTAGTTGCCCTTGTCGGCGTCGGTGCCGACGGCGGCCAGGCTCAGGGAGACGCCGTTGCCCAGGTCCTTGGCGACGGTGACGGAGTAGTCGGTGTACGAGGCAATGCCGGTCTTGGCGACGTACTGGTGGCCCACGTGCGGGGTCACGGTGAAGCCGTTGCCCAGGTCGAAGGTGGCGCTCAGGTCGAAGTACTCGCTGCCCTTGCTGTTCAGGTAGCCGAACAGGTTGGTGGTGCTGCGGGAGTACTTGAAGGTGGCCACGCCATAGGTCAGGCCCAGGTAGACCTCGGTGGTGTTGGCATCGCCGTAGATAGCGCCAACCGTGCCGCCGGTCTTCTCCAGGGAGTTACCCACGTACTGGTAACGCAGCACGCCCGCGTCATAGCCCAGGGGGCCGACCGAGCCCTTGTAGCCGCCATACAGGTCCAGCTCGACGGAGCCCTTCACGGGCGTGGCGGTGGACACCACGCGGTTGTCCTCGATCCACTTGATGGTGGAGCCCCAGGCACCCAGGTAAAAGCCGCTCTTGTGCGCGAAGTCCGCACCGGCCTGCACGGCGGGCTTCAGGCGGGTCTGGGAGATGCCGCGGTAACGGTAGTCGGAGACGACACCGGCGTTGAAGGACAGGGTGTAGTCCGGCTCGGGAGCCTTGGCCTGGGCCAGCACGGCACCCGACAGGGCCAGGGTGGACAGCATCAGGGCGGTCTTGATTCGCATGGTCTTCTCCGTTGATCCGTAGTTGAAAAGGAATGGGTTGCAGGTCCTTAAAGCAGGACCCGTGCCACCTCGCCTCATCCGTCCAGACCGCGACTTCATGGTCTGGATGGATGACATGCACACCGCCCGGGCACCCACTATGCACCACAAGAGTGCATCGCTCGACGCCCCATGCACACCAAGGTTTAATACGCACTTTCCTGGGGAGGAATGGGACCATGAGCCTGTCTTTGGTGCGAAGCCGCGCCCTGCTCGGACTGGAAGCCGCGCCCGTCACGGTGGAAGTCCACCTGGCCAACGGTCTGCCGGCGTTCACGCTGGTGGGGTTGGCGGACGTGGAGGTCAAGGAGGCGCGCGAGCGGGTGCGCTCGGCGCTGGACACCTGCGGACTGGACTTCCCCCACAACAAGCGCATCACCGTGAACCTGGCCCCGGCCGACCTGCCCAAGGACTCGGGCCGCTTCGACCTGCCGATCGCGCTGGGCATCCTGGCCGCCAGCGGGCAGCTGGACCCGGTGGCGCTCGAGGCGTTCGAGTTCGCAGGTGAGCTCTCACTCTCCGGTGAACTCCGGCCAGTTCGGGGCGCCCTGGCCATGAGCCTGGCGCTACAGGCCGCCGTGGGCAGTACGGGGGACTCGCGCGAACGGCACCTCGTGCTACCCCCGGGCAGCGCCGAGGAGGCCGCCCTGGTGCCGGGCGCGCAGGTCTGGCGGGCGGCCCACCTGTCCGATGTGGTGCAGCGGTTCCGCCCGGGCGGAACCGAGGGCGAGCCGGGCCCGGGCTGGTTGCGCCTGTGCGGCGAGCCCCGGCCCGCCGCGACCGGCTACCCCGACTTGGCCGACGTCAAGGGCCAGGCCGCCGCGCGGCGCGCGCTGGAGATCGCCGCGGCCGGGGGCCACAGCCTGCTGATGCTGGGCCCGCCGGGCTCGGGCAAGTCCATGCTGGCGCAACGCTTTGCGGGCCTGCTGCCACCCATGACCACGCAGGAGGCCCTGGAAAGCGCCGCGGTCCTGAGCCTGACCGGCGTCTTCGATCCTGCGCGCTGGGCCCAGCGCCCCACCTTCAGCCCGCACCACTCGGCCAGCCCGGTGGCGCTGGTGGGAGGCGGCTCGCCGCCCCGGCCGGGCGAGATCTCGCTGGCGCACCACGGGGTCCTGTTCCTAGACGAACTGCCCGAATTCCCCCGCGCCGCGTTGGAGGCCCTGCGCGAACCGCTGGAGACCGGCCACATCCGCATCTCGCGCGCCGCGCGGCAGGCGGTGTTCCCGGCCCGTTTCCAGCTGCTTGCCGCGATGAACCCCTGCCCCTGCGGCTGGCTGGGCGCCACGCACAAGGCCTGCCGCTGCACGCCGGAGCAGGTGGCACGCTACCAGGGCAAGTTGAGCGGCCCCTTGCTCGATCGCATCGACCTGCACGTGGAGGTGCCGGCGCTGGGTCCGCAGGACCTGCTGCAGGCGCCCGCGGGCGAGGCCTCCCCCGCCGTGCGTGAGCGCTGTATCGCCGCGCGTGCACGCGCCGTGGCCCGCCAGGGGCAGGCCAACCAGGCGCTGCAGGGGCGCGACATCGACCGCCACGCCGCGATGCAGCCGCAGGCCGCCAACTTCCTGCACACCGCCGCCACGCGCCTGGGCTGGAGCGCACGGGCCACGCACCGGGCGCTGAAGGTGGCGCGCACCATTGCCGATCTGGCCGCCTGCGACGAGGTGCAGGCGGCCCATGTGGCAGAGGCGGTGCAGTACCGGCGGGTGCTGGCCAGGCACGCGGACTGAGCCCTGCGCCCGCCGCGCACTCAGGCGGCCTGGGGGGCCCTCGCGGGCGCAGGCGGCACCGTCCCGCCCACCAGCCACGCCATCAGGTCCCGCACCGGCCGGATCTCCGCGCCGAACGGCAGCAGGCCCGCGCCGCGGAAGAACAGGCCCTTGCGCACGTCCCCCGCCACAGCGTAGCCCAGCACCTTGTCGATGCAGAACTGGCCCCACTCGGCCTTGCCGTCACGCAGGCCGCACTGCGAAAGGCAGTCGAACCACATCGTGCAGTGGCGCTTGGCGTGCGCAGCGGCCTGCATGCGCTCCTGCACCCTCAGGTACTTGTCCAGCCAGGGCGTGCGCACGGCACGCGCGGGCAGGCCGGCCACGCTGGTGAATTCCACCAGATCCTCGAGCCGGGCGCCGGCCAGCACCGCCTTGAACTGCGGGTCGGCGTCGCACTCCTGCGTCACCGCGAAGGCGGTGCCCAGTTGCGCCGCCGCTGCGCCCAGCGACTGCAGGTGCAGGATGTCCTCGCACGAGGACACGCCGCCCGCGGCGATCACCGGCACCTCGCCCTCCAGGCCGGCATCGCGCAGCACCTGCGCAACCTGCGGCAACACCACCTCGAACTCGAAGCGCGGGTCGGCCACGTCCTGCAGCCGCGCGGCACCCAGGTGGCCGCCGGCCTTGCCCGGGTGCTCGATCACGATGGCATCGGGGCGGCGGCCCTTCTTCTCCCATTTGCGCAGCACCAGCTGCACGCCGCGCGCATCCGACAGGATCGGCACCAGCGCGGCCTGCGGGTGGTCACGGGCCAGCTCCGGCAGGTCCAGCGGCAGCCCCGCGCCCACGACCACGGCATCGATGCCGCAGGCCAGCGCGTGGCGCACATAGGCCTCGTACTCGCCGACCGCCCGCATCACGTTCACGGCGAGCAGGCCGCGCCCGCCCGAAATCTCGCGGGCGCGGGCGATCTCGCGTTCCAGCGCCAGCAGGTTGGCCGCATCGATCTCGGCCTTGGCCTGCGGCCCCTCGAGGTGGGCGGTGCGCGCCATCAAGTCGGGGTGCAGGCGCCTCAGGTCGACGCTGGAAATGGTCCCGACCGCGCTGAGGCCGGCGACCGTTCCAGCCAGCCGCCCCGCCGACACCCCCACCCCCATGCCGCCCTGCACCACCGGCAGCAGCTGCCGCCCGGCCAGCGGCAGCCGCCGCAGGCCCGCGCGCGAGGCGAGGTCCTCCAGCATGGAAACGGTCGAGGCGCAGGCCACGGTGGAATCGGGGGATTGGGGCAGGTTCATCACGAGGCAGGCGGGCGTGCAGGCCCGCCGTGGAAGTTGATCCATCAGAAGTTGTATTCTTCATACATCTTTTGTCGCCGTCCTTGAGCCAGATCAAGGCCACGCCCCGGACGCCCCCTGCGCGGGGCCCCTTCGCCCCGTTAAGCTTGTTGCCACGCCCACCGTCCACCGCCATGAAACTCTCCTCCTTCACCGACTACAGCCTGCGCGTCATGATCTACCTGGCCGCGCAGCCGGGGCAGCGGGCGACCATCGCGCAGATCGCCCAGGCCTTCGACGTCTCGGCCAACCACCTGGTGAAGGTGGCCCATTTCCTGGGGCGCCAGGGCTGGCTGGCCACGATGCGGGGCAAGGGCGGCGGCCTGGAGCTGGGCCTGCCCCCCGAGCAGATCGTGGTGGGCACGGTGGTGCGTGCCACCGAGGGCGAGGCCGCGGTGGCCGAGTGCTTCGAGGACGCCGACCGTTGCAGCCTCACCCCGGCCTGCCGCCTGCGCGGCGTCCTGCGCGAGGCGGTCGAGGCGTTCTACGCCGTGCTGGACGGCTACACCCTGGCCGACCTGGTGCGCAACCGCCACCAGCTGTCCCGCATCCTGTTCATCGACACACCGGCCGGCGGCACGGGCCGGCGCTCCCTCCATGCCTGATCGCCTGGTTCGTCCCGGCGCCCTGTGGCAGCTGGGCTTTCGCCCCTTTTACCTGCTGGCCAGCGGCTTCGGCGCCCTGTCCATCGGGCTGTGGGCGCTGCAGTTCACCGGCTGGCTGCCCCTGGCCTACCTGCCCAGCCCCTTGTGGCACGCCCATGAGATGCTGTTCGGGTTCACGCTGGCCGTGGTGGTCGGCTTCCTGCTCACCGCCGGCAGCAACTGGACGGGCCGGCCCACGCTGCGGGGCGGCCCGCTGGCGGCGCTGGCCCTGCTGTGGCTGGCCGGCCGGGTGCTGGTGCTCACCCCCTTCGGCTGGGCCGCGGCGCTGGCGAACACCGCCTTCCCCCTGGCGGCGGCGCTGGCGCTGGCCATTCCCTTCATCGCCGCCGGCAACCGGCGCAACTACTTCTTCGTCGCGTTGCTCGTGCTGCTGGGGGCGGCCACCCTGGCGGTGCACCTGGGCCTGCTGGGCCTCGCGGTCTTGCCCGCGTGGCTGGGAATTCAGGTGGCGCTCGACGTGGTGCTGTTCATCCTCGCGGTGATGGGCGGACGCGTCATCCCCATGTTCACGAACAACGGCGTGCCCGGCGCGGGCGCACAGCGCCATCCGATCGTCGAGAAGCTGGCCCTGGGTTCGGTGCTCGCGCTGCTGGCCGCCGACACCCTGCCACTGCCCGCCGGGGTGCCGGCCCTGCTCGCCGCCGCCGCGGGGGCGGCCCACCTGGCGCGCTGGGTGCTCTGGCGTCCGTGGAACACGCTGCGCACGCCCCTGGTGTGGGTGCTGCACCTGGCCTACGCCTGGATCCCCGCGCACCTGCTGCTACGCGCTGCCGCCAGCGCGGGCTGGATCGCGCCCTCGCTGGCCGTGCACGCGCTCACCACGGGTGCCATCGGCGGGCTGGTGATCGGCATGATGACCCGCACCGCCCGCGGCCACACCGCGCGCCCGCTGCGGGCCGACGGCTGGGACGTCGCCTGCTACCTGCTCGTGCTGGCCGCCGCCGCCGTGCGCGTGCTGCTGCCCCTGGCGGCGCCCACCTGGCTGCTCGAGGCCGTCATCGCGTCGGGTACGCTGTGGTCCGCCGGCTTCGGGCTCTACGCGGTGCGCTACGCCCCCTTCCTCACCCGGCCGCGGCTGGACGGCAAGCCGGGCTGACACGCCTCCTGCGCGCGCGCCAGGCTCAGGCCGTGGCGCCGTTCGGGTCGACCACGCGGCCGCGGTAGAGGGCGGCTACGAGGTCGGACTGCGTCACCATCCCGACCAGGCGACGCTCGGCGTCCACCACCGGAATGTGGTGCAGCCCCAGGTCGGACAACAGCGGCACGAGCTCGACGATGTGCTGGTCCACCGACGCCGTGCGCACGGGGGCCGTCATGATCTGCCCCACCACCTCCGGCTTGTCCGAATGCAGCAGCGGGCTGCGCCGCAGGAACTCGCGCACCTGGCGGCCCAGGCCCTCGTGGCGGTCCAGCCCCGCGTGCTTCATGAAGTCGACCAGCGTCACCACGCCGATCACGCGGCGGGCCCGGTCGACCACCGGCAGCGCCTGGATCCGGTGGCCACGCAGCAGCCCCCAGGCCTCCTCCAGGTAGGTCCCGAATTCCACGGTCACCAGGTCGCGCGACATGATGTCGGCGCAGGTGATCTCGCCGAAGCGGCGGCGGTAGGCCTGCATCTCCGTGCGGCGGAACAGCGCGTCCAGGTCGTCCGGGTCGATGTCGAGTACCTCGTCGTATTCCTCGAGCACCTGGTCCAGGTCCTCGCGCGTGAAACCGAGACGCTCGCGGGGCTGGGCGTCCCGCGTGCCGTGGCCCGGGCCGTGCGCGGGATGCTTGTGCGGGTAGGGGTGCCGGGTGGCGTTGTTGAACAGGTAGGCCACCAGCAGGAGCAGCAGGCAGTTCAGGGCGACGGGCGACAGCGCGTAGGCAAACCCGTGGGCCAGCACCGCCGGTCCGCCCAGCACCGTACCCACCGCGATCGCACCGCCCGGCGGATGCAGGCAGCGCGAACAGCAGCACGGCGGATGCCCCCATGGGCGCGATCAGGCTGCCCGCGTCCGTCCCCAGGATCCAGCGGCTGGCCAACCCCGTGACCAGTACGCCCGCCAGCGCACCGCCCGCCGCGCGAAGGCGCTCCCGTCCCCGGACCTCCAGCCGGGAGGGAATCCAGTCTCGCCACGAGGCGACCACACGTGCAAGTTTCATGATGCGGGGCCGTTTTCTCCTGGGGACCGAGTCTAATGTGCACGCAAAATGCACCTTTATTGATCTGCCGCAAAAGACCGCTGCGACGCGCTCGCCGCGGATGCCCGATTGCCCCTATCTTTGAGTCCACCAGCGTGCCGCGCGCAAGCGGCGCGTGAGCCGTGGTCACAAGTACGAGGAGTCACGACATGCCCGCCGACGCGATCCAGATCATCCGCGAAGAACACGCCGCCCTTGCCGCCATGCTGCGATCCCTGGGCATGCTCATTCAACGCGGCCCGGGCGACAAGCCGCACCGCTTCTTCGAAACCATCCGCTGGATGCTGTTCTACGTCGACGAGTTTCCCGAGAAGCACCACCACCGCAACGAATCGAAGTACCTGTTCCCCGCCATCCTGAAGAACGCCCCCGACCTGCGGCCGGTCGTCGACCGGCTGGAGGCCGAGCATGCCAACGGCGAGCGGCGAGTGCGTGACCTGCAGCACCTGCTCATGGCCTGGGAGATCCTGGGCGACAGCCGCCGCGAGGCCTTCGTGTCCGCCTTCGACACCTACCTGCGCTTCTACCTGGAGCACATGCAGATCGAGGAGAAGCAGCTGCTGCCGCTGGCCCGCCGCGCCATGGCGCAGGAGGAGCAGGCGGCGCTGGACGCCTCGTTCGCGGGCCAGCGCGACCCCCTGGCGGGCGGCACGCACGCGCCGGAGTTCGAGGCCTTGTTCTCACGCATCGTGCAGCAGGCCCCCGCGCCGATTGGCCTGGCCGACGAGTGACGCGGCGGCGCCGGGTTGCATCCGGCGCAAGGAGTCGTTCGCCACTGGGCAATTGCCAGCGCCAGCGGGTGAGGCGATGCTCGCCGCTTCACCCAGGAATCCCATGGCAGCACGTTCTTATCTCTTCGTCCCGGCCGACCGGCCGGAAAGGTTCCACAAGGCGCTGGACGCCGGCGCCCATGCCGTGATCGTCGACCTGGAGGACGCGGTCGCGCCCGAGGCCAAGGCGGCGGCGCGCGAGGCCCTGCGGTCCTGGCTGGCCGGCGACAGCGCGCGCCCGGTGCATGTGCGCGTCAACGCGCCGCAGACCGGCTGGTTCGCGCAGGACCTGGCCCTGTGCGCCCACCCCCTGGTGCACGGCATCGTGCTGCCCAAGGCCGAGTCGGCCGACGAGGTCGCCGCCATCACCCGCGCCGCGCCCGGCGTGCCCGTGCTGCCGCTGGTCGAGACCGCGGTGGGCATGGAGCAGGTGCGGCAGGTCGCCCGCGCGCCGGGCGTGCAGCGGCTGGTCTTCGGCTCCATCGACTTCCAGGCCGACCTGGGCATCGAAGGCGAGGACGACGCCCTGCTCGCGTTTCGCTCGCAGCTGGTGCTGGCCTCCCGCCTCGCTGGGCTGAAGGCGCCGGTCGACGGCGTGACCACCGCGCTGTCCGACGAGCAGGCCATCGTCCAGGACACCGCCCGGGCCCGTCGCCTGGGCTTCGGTGCCAAGCTGTGCATCCACCCGCGGCAGGTGGCGGCGGTGAACCAGGGGTTCATGCCCAGCGAGGCGGAGATCGACTGGGCCCGGCGCGTGCTCGCCGCGGCGCAGGCCAGCGCGGGCGCCGCGGTGGCGGTGGACGGCAAGATGGTGGATGCGCCCGTGCTGCTGCGCGCGCGCAGCCTGCTCGATCGCGCCGGGCTGCCGGCGTGAAATGAAAAAGGCGCGGGGACCTTCCGGTTCCCCGCGCCTTCGCAGGCCTGCTCGCGCGGGCCTGGCCTGGATCAACCGTGGTAGTGCACCAGGGTCTTGGTGGTGCTCACTTCCTCGAGCGCCAGCAGGCCCTTCTCGCGGCCGTGGCCGCTGCGCTTGGTGCCGCCGAAGGGCAGCTCCACGCCGCCGCCGGCGCCGTAGCAGTTCATGAACACCTGGCCGGCGTGCACGGCCTTGGCCACGCGGTGCAGGCGGCCCGAGTTCTCGGTCCACACCGCGGCCAGCAGGCCGTACTCGGTGCCATTGGCCAGGCGGATCGCGTCGGCCTCGTCGTCGAACGGCATGGCCGCCAGCACCGGGCCGAACACTTCCTCGCGCGCCAGCGCGGCGTCGCGCGGCACCGGGCCGAACAGCGTGGGCTTGACGAAGTAGCCGGTGGCGGGCGCGCCCTCGGCGATCATGCCCTCGGCCAGCACCGGGATGCCGCTGTCGCGGGCCTGGTCGATGTAGCGCTGCACGCGCTTGTGCTGCGAGGTGTTCATCACCGGGCCGCAGTCCAGGTCCATCGCCGGCGTGCCCACGCGCACCTTGGCGAAAGCCTCGGCCACCTTGGCGACGAAGCTGTCATAGATGCTGCGCTGCACCAGCAGGCGGCTGCCGGCGGTGCAGGTCTGGCCCGCGTTCTGCACGATGGCGCGCACGATGATCGGCACCGCGCGCTCCACGTCCACATCCTCGAACACGATCTGCGGCGACTTGCCGCCCAGCTCCAGCACGCACTTGACCGCGTTCTTCGCGGCGGCCTGCTGCACCAGCGTGCCCACTTCGTTGGAGCCGGTGAACGAGATGAAGTTGATGCCCGGGTGGCCGGCCAGCGCCGAGCCGACTTCCTCGCCCAGGCCGGTGACGATGTTCAGCGCGCCGGCGGGCAGGCCGGCGGCCGTGGCGATCTCGGCGAAGCGCAGGGCCGACAGGCTGGTGTCCTCGGCCGGCTTGAGCACGGTGGCATTGCCCATGGCCAGCGCCGGGGCCACGGTGCGGCCCAGCATTTGCGCCGGGTAGTTCCAGGGGATGATGTGCGCGGTCACGCCCAGCGGCTCGCGCACCAGGCTGACCTGGTGGCCGTTCAGGAAGGGGATGGTCTCGCCGTGGATCTTGTCGGCGGCGGTGCCGTAGAACTCGAAGTAGCGCGCCAGCACCTTGATGTCGTTGCGCGCGGTGGTCATCGGCTTGCCGGTGTCGCGGGCCTCGATCTGGGCCAGCTCCTCCTCGTGCTGCAGCACGGCTTCGCCGATCTTGACCAGGATGCGGCCCCGCTCGGTGGGCGTCATGCGGCCCCAGGGGCCGTCCAGCGACACGCGGGCGGCCTCGACGGCCAGGTCCACGTCCTGCGCGGTGCCGCGGGCGATCTTGTCAAAGACCTCGCCGTCGGAGGGCGACAGCACGTCGAGGGTACGGCCATCCTGGGCCGGCAGCCAGCGGCCGCCAATGAACATCTGCTTCATAGGGTCTCCAAATCCTGTTCTGATCGCAATTCGACAGCGCACTGTACGAAGGACCGGGGCGCCCGTGAATTGGAAATCGGGCAACAGGGCCTTGCGCCACACGCAATCCGGATTCCCAAAACCGTAGACAATCCGGACCATGATGCCGGACCTCGACTCCCTGGTCCTCTTCGTCCAGGCGGCGGAGATGGGGAACCTGACGCGGGCGGCCGAAGCCGTCCACATCACGGCGCCGGCCGCCAGCCGGCGGCTTTCCCTGCTGGAACACCAGTTCAAGACGCCCCTGTTCGAGCGCCACTCGCGCGGCCTGCAGCTCACCCCTGCCGGCGCGCAGCTGCTGACGCTGGCACGCGAGGTCATCGCCGGCGTGCACCACATGCGCGCCGAGATGGCCAACTACGCTTCCGGCCAGCACTCGGTGCTGCGCGTGCATGGCAACACCTCGGCGATGGCGCAGTTCCTGCCGGCGGACGTGGCCCGATTCCAGGCCTCGCACCAGCAGGTGCGCATCACGCTGGAGGAATGCTGGAGCGAGGAGGCCCTGCGCCGCGTGCGCGGCGGCGAGGCGGACCTGGGCATCGTGGTCGAGGGTTGCGACGTCACCGGCCTGTGGAGCCGGCCCTACCGCAGCGACCACCTGGCCGCGGTGGTGCGGGCGGACGACCCGCTGGACGGTGAATCGGTGGCCTTTGCCGACCTGCTGGAGCGCGACCTGGTGGGCCTGGAAGGCAGCAGCACGCTCACCCGCCTGCTCACGGCGCAGGCCGTCAACCACATGCGGCCGATGGCGCTGCGCGTGCAGGTGCGCAGCTTCGAGGCCGTCTGCCGCGCGGTCGAGGCGCAACTGGGCATCGGCATCCTGCCCCTGGCCGCCGCGCGCAGCTTCGCGCACGCCATGCAGCTGAAGGTGCTGCCGCTGTCGGACGAATGGGCGCTGCGCCGGATGCTCCTGTGCGCCCGCACCCAGCCGCCCTCGCAGACCCCGCTGGGCCTGCTGGCGGCCCACATGCAGGCCTGCGGCAGCACGGACGGCGCCAGCGCCTGAGGCGGCTGGCCCAACGGGCGGCAGTCCCGGCAGGACCGGCGGCAAGGCCGCCCGGGCGATCAGGCCATGAACGGCACGGTGCGGGCGAAGGACGGCCGCTGCCGCACGGCCTCGGCCAGCGCCGCCAGGCGCGGCGTGGCGGGCAGCCAGGCCTGGTCGCCGAAGCGCATCTTCTGGTAGTCGTGCAGCGTCACCGCGCAGATCTGGTCCAGCGTCGGTGCGGTGGTGCCGGGCGCGGCACCGGCCAGCACATCGGCCTGGGCTTCCAGGCGCTCCATGCTCTCGGCCATGGTGCGACGGCGGCGCAGGCCCACCGGGGTCTCGTCGAACAGCACCGGCGCGGTCACCTTGCGGCTGATGATGGTGTGGACCGACGCCTCCAGCGCGCCGACCGCCAGGCCCGCCCGCGACAGCACACCGGCGGGATCGGCGCCCAGCAGGCTGGGCCATTGCGGCGCGGGGCGGGTCGCCTCCAGCCACTGCACGATCAGCAGGCATTCGGTCAGGGGGGTGCCGTCGTCCAGCACCAGGGTCGGCACGCGGGTCGACGGGTTGGCGGTGCGCAGGCGTGCGTCATCCGCCCAGGGGTCGACGAGGGTGGGCTCGATCTCGAAACCCTTCTCGATCAGGGCCACGCGCGCGATGCGCACGGACGGGGAGGTGGTGTTGGCAAGCAGTTGCATGTCGGTCGTCCGCAGGTCGTGTCAGGCGGGCAGCGCGCCCAGTTGCTTGAGCATGCCGAGGTTGTCCAGCAGGGCCCAGTGCTCGACCAGCACGCCGTCCTTGATCTGGAACAGGTCCAGCACGCCAATGTCGATACGGCGGCCGGTGGGCGCCATGTCGCCGAAGGGGCCGGTGTGGGTGGCCCTCACGCGCAGGCGCACCAGCACCTTGTCGCCCTCGGCCACGAAGTCCTCCAGCGGCAGCTCCATGTCGGGAAAGGCGGGCAGCAGCGCGTCGTGCAGCTGCGCCACGCCCTGGGGGCCGCGCACCTCGAAGGGCAGGCCCGGGTCATGGCGCACGAAATCGGGTGCGATGTGGCGGGCCATCCAGCCGGTGTCGCGGGCGAGGAAGGCCTTGAAATAGTCGCGGCAGATCTGCTTGTTGGTTTCCAGGACGCTCATGGTGGTCTCCGTGCTCGTGTGCTTGTGATGTTGTCGAAGGGAATCAGGCGGCCACGACGTCGAAGCCGAGGCGCGGGAAATGCAGGTGCAGGTCGCCGGCCTGCGGGTCGTGGCGGTGGATCACCACCTCGCGGTCGCTGGCAGCCACCAGGGTGCCCTTCACCGGCACGCGGGCGTTGTCGTCGGGCGTGATGACGACCGGGCAGCCCGCCTTCAGGCCGCCGGGATCGCCATTCGGATCCAGGTGGGTCACGGGGGTGGGGGTCGCCGCGCGCGCCACCTCCAGGGCCTGCTCGGCGCTCATCTCGGAGGGCGTGCCGTGGCCCAGGGCCGCCAGCCGGTCGTACCAGGGCAGCAGCGGGCCCAGGTTCAACAGGGCATCGACCTCGGGCGGGCAGTTCTTGCGCAGGAGGTAGATCGTCTGCCAGCAGGCCAGGTCGGCGGCGCTGGGCTGGTCACCGAACAGGAAGGGACGCGCGGCCAGCGCCTGGCGCAGCCATCCGAGCTGGGCGCGCACGGCCTCCAGGTGGGCGGGGAACTGCGGCGCCATGGCCGCCTTGGAGATATCGATCCCCAGGTAGCCTTCCTTGCGGTCCTTGATGAACTCGGCGGGGATGTGCTCGCCGATGTAGTGCACCAGCACGCCGATGAACGGAATCCACATCGCGCGCTCCCAGGCCGAGCCCAGGCCCTCGGCCACGCCCTCGCTGCCCGCCGGGTACAGCGGCGGCTGGGGGCGCAGGCGCTCGAGCGCGGGCAGGATGGCATGGGTGTCGCAGTAGATGTCCGCGCCCACCTGCATCACCGGCGCGCGCCGGTAGCCGCCGGTCAGCGGCTCCAGCAACGGCCGCGGCGGCAGGCCGGCGATTTCCACCGATCGCCAGGCCAGGCCCTTGAGGCCCAGCGCCGTGCGCACCTTCTCCGAGAAGGTGGAGAAGGGATAGTGATGCAGGATGATCTCGTTCATGCGTGTCTCCGTCGGGTGAGTCCCGTTTGTTATGGTGCGGCGATTGTGATGGCCTGGCGACGCGAACGCGTCAGTACATGATGTGCCCGCCGTCCACCACGATGGTCTGGCCCGACACGAAACCGGCCAGGTCGGACAGCAGGTACAGGGCGGTTCCCACCAGGTCGTCGGGGCGCTGCTCGCGGGAGATGGCGCGGGCCTTCAGGAAGCTCTGCTGCCACTCGATCGGGCGGTTCTTGGTGGCGTCGGTCAGCACGAAGCCGGGGGCGATCACGTTCACGCGCACGCCGTGGGCGCCGCATTCCTTGGCCAGGCCCTTGGTCATGGACAGCACGGCGCCCTTGGTCGCCACATAGTGCAGGTAGCCGGGCTGGCCGGCCACCGCCACCACGGAGGCGATGTTCACGATGGCGCCGCTGCCCTGCGCGCGCATGGCGGGCATCACCGCCTTGCAGCACTGCCACACGCCCTTGACGTTGACGTCGAAGATGCGGTCCCACTGCTGCGGGTCCAGCTCCTCGAAGGGCGTGAGCTTGACCTCGCGGAAGTAGGCGGCGTTGTTCACCAGGCCGTCGATGCGGCCGAAGCGGGCCATCGCGGCGTCGGCCATGGCCTGCACCGACTGGGCGTCGGACACGTCCACGCGCACGGCCAGGGCCTGGCCACCGGCGGCCTCGACGGCGGCGACGGTCTCGTCGGCGGCGTTCATGTCGGCGACAACGACGTTGGCGCCCTGGGCCGCGCAGCCGATGGCGAAGGCCTGGCCGATGCCGGTGGCGCCGCCGGTGATGATGATGGTACGTCCGGTCAGGAGGTCGTGGGTGGACATGGTTGGGTCTTTCATGGTTGTGATTCAGTATCGGTGAGAGGCAGTGGGGGTGGCGCGGCCGGCCGGCAGGCGCCAGGTCCACCGGGCAATCCGGTGCACCATCGCCTCGTCGAGCAGGCCGCGCGGCCGCCACCGCAGGAACAGGGCGACCAGGCCGCCGAAGACCACCATCCGCCAGCCGCCGAACAGGCGGGAGGCCTCCAGCAGGCCCAGGTCGAAAGCAGCGCCCAGCAGCGGCCCGAAGGCCGTGGCCAGCCCGCCGATCAGCGCATAGCCGACGGCGTGCACGCCGAGCATGGGGTCGAAGGCGGCCGGGTCGATGTAGGTCAGGCGGTGGGCGTGCAGCCCGCCCCCAAGGGCCGCGAGCGCGCCGGCCGCCGCGGCGGCGGCCACCCGGATGCGCGCGACCGGCAGGCCGCAGGCCTGGGCCAGCGCCTCGTCATGGCCAACGGCCTGCAGCGCGGTCCCCAGGCGCGTGCGCCCCAGGGCCAGCAGCGCCAGCAGCACGAGCCCGAGCAGGCCGGCCGAGAGCATGAGGAACTGGTCGGGGCTCACATGGTTTTCCAGCAGCCAGCGGATGTCACGGAACCCGCCGACACCGTCGGGGCCCACCAGGCGGCCGTCCGCGCCGGGCACCTGGAAGTGCCAGGACGACAGCCCCAGGCGCACCAACTCCGCGACGGCCAGGGTGGCCACCGCATAGTGCAGGCCCGACAGGCGCACGGTGGCAAATGCCACGAGCGCGCTGCCCGTGGCGCCCAGCACCATGCCGGCAGCCAGGGCCGGCAGCAGCGACCAGCCGCCCAGCGTCGTCGCCAGGCCGGCGGCATACGCCCCCAGCGCGAAGAAGGCCTGCTGCCCCAGCGAGATGCGGCCGGTGCGCAGCACCATCCAGGCCGACAGCGCCAGCAGCGACAGGATGGCCATGTCGCTGCCCAGGCCCAGCAGGCCGTCGTCGAGGCAGAAGGCGTCACGCATGCCGCACCCCCGGCGAGTTGCGGCGAGAGGGGCGGCGGGACAGGCCGCCGCGCCACACCAGCACCGCCAGCAGCAGTGCCCAGGCGGTGGCCTCGCGGCCGAGGGGCCCGAAGGCGGCCTGGGCATGCGCCTCGACCACGCCCAGCACCACGGCGCCCACCAGCACGCCGGGCACGCTGCCCAGGCCGCCGATCATGGCCGCGACCAGGCCCTTGACCAGCATCCACATGCCGAACATGGGCGTGACCTGCCCTTCCAGGGACAGCACGGCGCAGGCGGCCAGGCCGGCCAGCATGCTGGTGGCGATGAAGGCCACGCGCTGCAGGCGCGGCACGGCCAGGCCGGCCAGGCGGGCGGCGGTGCGCTCGCTGGCCATGGCGCGCCAGGCCAGGCCGGCACGGGTATGTTTGAGCAGCAGCGTCACCGCCGCCACCAGGGCGGCGGCGAGGGCCAGCAGCAGAAGCCGGTCCGGCCGCAGGCCCAGCGGGCCGAGCGTCCATTCACGCTCCGCGGCCAGCGAGGGGAAGGGATTGAGGTGGTTGGGCAGCAGGCCCACCGACAGCTGCTCCAGCTGCATCCACACCGCGAAGCTGGCGGCCAGGGCCACCACCTCGCGCGCGTCGGTGCTGGCGCCCAGCAGGGAGCCGCGCGTGGCCGCGGGCTCGCCCTGGGGCGTGTCGGGAAAGCACAGCCACTCCACGTAGAAGCCCGCCAGGGCGGCGACGGCCAGCACCGCGGCGAACACCACGATGACGGGCAGCACGTAGGTGGCATGCAGCCAGGCGCCGGCGTAGGCCGCAAGCATGGCGCCCGCGCCGTAGGCCAGGTTGACGCGGCGCAGGGTGCCAAAGCCCAGGGTCAGACCCAGGCCCACGAGCGCATAGGGGCCGGCGTCCAGCAGCCCGTCCAGCGTGCGCTGCAGCCAGTCGGTTGCGTCCATGGCCCCTCCGCGCTCCTGCGCAGGCCTCAGGCCGCGCGGCGCTCGCCCAGGTAGGCGCGCTGCACCACGTCGTCCTCGGCCAGCTGGCCGGGCGTGCCGGAGAAGCTCACCTTGCCCTGCTCCATCAGGTAGAAGTGCTGCGCCACCTTCAGCGCGATGTGCGCGTTCTGCTCCACCAGGAAGATGCTGGTGCCTTCGGCGTGCAGCTGGCGGATGATGCCGAAGATCTCGGCCACCACCTTGGGCGCCAGGCCCACGGACGGCTCGTCCATCAGCAGCAGGCGCGGGCGGGACATCAGCGCACGGGCCACGGCCAGCATCTGCTGCTCGCCGCCGGACAGCGTGCCCGCCATCTGGTTGATGCGCTCGCGCAGTCGCGGGAAGCGATCGAGCATGCGCTCGACATCGGCCTTGATGCCGTTGCGGTCACGGCGGCGGAAGGCGCCGGCCATGATGTTCTCCCGCACCGACAGCGCGGGGAACACCAGGCGGTTCTCGGGCACCAGGGCCAGGCCCCGGGCCACGATCTCGGCGGGCGATCGGCCCACCAGTTCCTCGCCCTCGAACTTGATCGAGCCGCGCTGCGGCTTGAGGATGCCCGACAGGGTCATCATCAGCGTCGTCTTGCCTGCGCCGTTGGGGCCGAGCAGGCAGGTCACCTCGCCGGCCTTGGCCTGCAGGCTCACGCCCTTGAGCGCCTCGATCTTGCCGTAGGCGGTGGCGAGTTCACGGATTTCCAGCATGGTCGGTCCCTCAGGCCGCGAGCGCGGCGTTCATCAGCTCGTCGTCTTCACCGCCCAGGTAGGCCGCGCGCACCTGCGCGTCCTCCTGGACCTGGGCCGGCGTGCCCTCGGCGATCTTGCGGCCGAAGTTCAGCACCGCGACGCGGTCGCACACGTTCATCACCAGCTCCATGTGGTGCTCGATCAGGACGATCGTGCGGCCCTGGTCACGCAGCGCGCGGATGCGCTCGTCCAGCTCGTCGATCTCCTGCGAGTTCATGCCGGCGGCGGGCTCGTCCAGCAGCAGCAGCGGCGAGCCGGAGGCGGCGGCGCGCGCCAGCTCCAGGCGGCGCTGCTCGCCGAAGGCCAGGTTGCCGGCCAGCATGTCGCGCTTGTCGGCCAGGCCGCTGAAGGCCAGCAGCTGCTCGGCCTCCTCGCGGGCGGCGGCGGCGCCGGACAGCCAGCGCGCCTTGAAGCCGGCCCAGCCGCCTTCGCGCACCACGCGGGCCGCCCAGATGTTCTGCCAGACCGTCAGCTGCGCGAACAGCCGGATGTTCTGGAAGGTGCGGGCGATGCCCAGCTCGGCGCGGCGGTGCGGCGTCAGGCCACCGATGTCGCGGCCCTCGAACAGCACGGTACCGGCGCTGGGCTGGTACAGCCCGGCGATCAGGTTCACCGTGGTGCTCTTGCCCGATCCGTTGGGTCCGATCAGGCCCAGGATCTCGCCGCGGTTGACGTTCAGGTCCAGGCCGTCGACGGCCTTCACGCCGCCGAAGTGGCGGGCCACGTTGCGAAGTTCAAGCATGGCGGGCCTTTCCTTTGATGGACTGGGGAGCCGGGCTGGCGGCCCGGGACTTGGCCTTGGGGGTCCACAGCGGCGCGGACAGCACGCCGCCCGGGCGCACCAGCATCACCAGCAGGATCAGCGCGCCGAACAGCAGGCTGCGCCAGTCGCCCAGCACGCGCAGGCCCTCGACCAGCACGCCCTGGATGAAGATCACCGCGACCAGCGTGCCCGCCAGGCTCTTGAGGCCGCCCAGGATCGGGTAGGCGATGGCGAAGGTCGCCAGCAGGATGGTGAAGTTGCCGTGCTCGATGTGGGTGGTCGTGTGGCTGAACAGGCCGCCGGCGATGCCGGCGATGGCGCCGCCGATGCCGAAGGCCGAGACCTTGGCGCTGGTCAGGTCGATGCCCGCGCTCTGGGCGGCCAGTTCGTCCTCGCCCACGGCGCGCCACAGCGTGCCGATGCGCGAGCGGTCCAGCCACCACAGGGCGGCCATCACCACGGCGACCAGGCCCCAGATCAGCGCCAGCACCTCGATGGAGGTCCAGCCGTTGGCCTGGAAGTAGCGGATGCCGCCGAAGCCCAGGCCGCCGTCCGGACCGACCAGGCCGTCGGGCGTCTGCACGCGCCAGGTGAAGTTGAAGAACACCAGCCGCACGATCTCGGCGAAGGCGGTGGTGGCGACGACCAGCATCAGGCCCTTGACGCGCAGTGCGGGGAAACCCACCGCCACGGCCAGCAGGCCGGCGACCAGGGCCGCGACCGGCAGGGCCAGGCCCAGGGGCCAGCCCCACATGGCGGTGAGCATGCCGGCGCCGTAGGCGCCGACGGCGAAGAAGCCGCCCTGCGCCAGGCTGACCTGGCCGGTGTGCAGCACGCACCAGGCCGACAGGCCCAGCAGCGTGTGCACGCCGATCACCTGGAAAAGACCGAGGTAGAAATCCATTTTTATTGTCTCCCTGCGTCAATCACGCCCACGGGGCGCGGCGAACAGGCCGCCCGGGCGGAACACCAGGAATGCGAACAGCATCAGCATCACGTAGATGTCGCGCTCACTGACGCCGCGCATGAACTGGAAGAGGTTCTCGATGCCGCCCACCAGCAGGCCGGCGACGATGGCGCCGGGGATGCTGCCCAGGCCGCCAATCACGGTGACCACCAGGCCCTTGACGGTGAAGGGCAGCGTCAGCAGCGGCGACAGCACGCCGATGGCGGCGCCGGTCATGGCGCCGGCCGTGCCACCGAGCAGGCCGGCGATCACGAAGGTGCTGGCGTTGGTCGTATCCACGCCCATGCCGCACAGGCGCGCCGCCACGGGTTGCTGGGCCACCGCGCGGGTGGCCAGGCCCAACCGGGTGCGCTCGAGCAGCAGCTTGAGGCCCACCATCGCGGCGCAGCCGAGCGCGAACACGAACAGCAGGTCGCCGCGCAGCATGAACGGCCCGATGTCGAACACCACGCCGCTGAAGGCGGCGGGGTAGTTCATGGGCATGCCGGCGGTGGCGTGGACGATGGTCTCCTCCAGCAGCAGCAGCATGCCCACGGTCGACATCAGCGTCGCCAGCGGCTTGTCCAGCGGCAGGAAGCGGAAGCACACCACGTACACGAGCGCGCCGAGCACGCCGCCCAGGAGGGCCGCCGCGAGGTAGACGACCGGCGTGGGCGCGATGCTGCTCACGATCAGGCTGAGGTAGGCGGCGCCGATGGAGGCGGCCGCATACGACAGGTTGATCTTGTGCATCACGCCGAAGATCAGCGTGAAGCCGATCCCGATCAGGGCATAGGTCGTGCCGAACATCACGCCGTCCAGCACGGACTGGACGAGGTCCAGCAGGTCAATCAAGGTCATCGCGTGGCCTGTTTCCCGAGCGTTGCTGTGGCAACCCGATCAGTTGGGCTTGTGGGCCACGGTCCAGGCGCCCTTCTGGGCACGCACGAACAGGAAGGGCTTGACGGCCTCGCGGTCCTCGGTGCGGCCCACCTTGCCCAGCAGGCCGTTGGACTCCTTCATGCTGGCGAGCGCCTCGCGCATCTTGACGCGGTCGGCCTGGATGGTCTCGGGCTTGGCCATGATCTTGTTCTTCTCGATCAGGTCCTTGAGCGTGAAGATGTTTTCCCAGGCGGCGGCGTTGTGCAGGTCCATGTTGGCGCCCAGGGCGGCGACGGCGTCGGCGGCCTTCTTGGCTTCCGGGGTCACGGGCGCGAAGCTGGTGGGGATCACGATACCTTCGGCCTGCGCGGCGCAGCCCTGCAGGGTCTCCAGGCTGGAGGAGCTGGTCAGGCCGACCAGCATCTTGGGCTTGACGCCCTGGCGGGACATTTCCTTGAGCACGCCGCAGGTGGTGAACGGGTGGGCGGAGATCATCACCAGGTCCGCCTCGGCGCGGCGCATCTCGCGCACCTGGGTGGAGAAGCTGGTGTCGGCCAGCAGCCACTCGCTCTGGCCCTTGACCTCGAAGCCGGAGTTGCCGGCGTGGCCCTTCATCACGCCGTAGGTGGCGTTGCTGTGCGCGAAGTCCTTCTCGACGCCGCCCCAGATGGTCTTGATGTCGGGACGGGTGGCCTTCACCCACTCGAACAGGCTCTTGTACATGTTCGACTCGCTGGGCACGTTGCGGAAGGCCCACTGGGACATGGAAGCCAGGCCGCCCTTGGCCGCCACGTCGGTGTACAGCGGGAACTGGATGCCGGAGTCGCTGGCGTCGCCGACCTTCTTCTGCAGCACGCCGAACACCGGCTCGGCCACGTTGGAGCAGGTGGGGCCGACGGCCACGAAGGCGTCGTTCTGCGAGGCGATGCGGCGCAGCGCGTTGATGCCTTCTTCCGCGGTGCAGCGGTCGTCCAGGTACTCGATGACCATCTTGGCCTTCGCGCCGTCACCCAGGGTGACGCCGCCGGCCTTGTTGATCTGCTCGGCGGCGGCCTTCATGGCGGCTTCGCTGTTGAGGCCGAAGATGCGCACGACGCCGCTCTTGGCGCCGAAGGCGTAGATCTTGACGGTGCGCTCCTGCGCCATCGCGGGGGCGGCGCCGAGGGTGGCGGCCAGGGCGGCGACGGTGAGGGCGGAACGGAACGGAATGCGCGTCATGCGTGTCTCCAGTGTTGGTTATTGATGGCGCCGGACTTTCGCGCCCCACCCCCTGTGTTGGCAATTCCAAAGTGGTTCATGCTGCGTTGCCTTCGCCGTAACGTGCGGATTGCGGCGCGTTGAATGCTGGATTCGCGCAAAAGCAATTCCACGGCGGGGGCACCATCCACACAATCGGCGCGTCGAGAACATTGGAGACTTCATCTCATGCACCGCCAAGCACCCGAAGCAGGCCAGGGCGCCAGCCGACCCCTCGAGGGGCTGCTTGTCGTCGCCCTGGAGCAGGCTGTGGCGGCGCCCTACTGCAGCAGCCGCCTGGCCGACGCCGGCGCCCGCGTGATCAAGATCGAGCGTCGCGAAGGCGACTTCGCCCGCGGCTATGACAAGGCCGTCAACGGGGAATCCTCCTACTGGGTGTGGATCAACCGCGGCAAGGAATCGATCGCGCTGGACGTCAAGCAGCCCGACGACCTGCAGCTGCTGCAGAACATGCTGGCGCGCGCCGACGTGTTCATCCAGAACCTCGCCCCCGGCGCCGCCGAGCGCCTGGGCCTGGGCTCCGCCGCGCTGCGCGAGCGCCACCCGCGCCTGATCACCTGCGACATCAGCGGCTACGGTGACGACGGCCGCCTGTTCGGCATGAAGGCCTACGACCTGCTGGTGCAGGCCGAAAGCGGCCTGGTGTCCGTCAGCGGCGCGCCGGGCGAATGGGGCCGCATCGGCGTGTCCCTGTGCGACATCAACAGTGGCCTCAACGCGCTGGTGGGCATCCAGCAGGCGCTGCTGCAACGCGAACGCACGGGCCGCGGCTCGGGCGTCAAGGTGTCCCTGTTCGGGTCGGCCGCCGAGCTCATGAGCGTGCCCTACCTGCAGGCGCGCTATGGCGGCAAGGCGCCCGAGCGCGTGGGCCTCAAGCATCCCTCGATCGCGCCGTATGGCGCCTTCACCTGCGCCGATGGCCGGGACATCGTCATCTCCATCCAGAACGAGCGCGAGTGGTCGGACTTCTGCCACCTGGTGCTGCAGCGCCCCGAGCTGCTGGAGGATCCGCGCTGCAAGGGCAACGCCGCACGCGTCGCCAACCGCGAGTTCGTGGACGGCACGGTGGCGGAGGTCTTCGCGCAATGGCCCGGCGCCGTCATGGCGGACCGGCTGATCGCGGCGCAGACCGCCTTCGGCAACATCAACTCGGTGTACGACCTGATCGAGCACCCGCAGCTGCGCACCCGCCGCATGATGGTCAAGGGCCGCCCGGTGGACGTGCCAGCGCCGCCCTGGGGCATGGAGTGGGATGAGCCCACCTTCCCCGAGGCGCCCGCGCTCGATGCGCAGGGCGAGGCGCTGCGCGCCGAATTCGCCGCCGAGTTCGCGACCAAGCTGGCGTGACCGGCGCGGCCCGCCGGCCACGCCTTCGCCGCGTGGGACAATCCCGCGCATGACCCTGCCCCCGACCGACCAACGCCACGACCGGCGCGTCGTGGGGTGGTTGTCCGTGGGACAGCTGATCACCTGGGGCAGCGTCTTCTACGGCTTCGCCCTGCTGATGGAGCCCGTGGAGCGGGAGCTGGGCCTGACGCGCGCGCAGAGTTCGCTGGCCTTCAGCCTGGCCCTCCTGGTGGAGGGTTTCGCCGCTTATCCGGTGGGCCGCTGGATCGATCGCGGCCATGAACGCGCCGTCATGGCGGGTGGCTCGCTGGTGCTGGCCCTGGGACTGGGGCTGCACGTGTTCGTGTCGGACATCACCGGCTTCTATGCCGCATGGATGCTCCTGGGCGCCGGGCTCGCCGGCACCGTCTACAGCCCCGTCTTTGCCGTCGTCACCCGGCGCTACCCGCACGACTTCCGCCGCGCCATCATCACCCTGACCTTCCTGGGGGGGCTGGCGAGCACGGTCTTCATCCCGTTGACGTCCTGGCTGGTGCAGGCTTGGGGCTGGCGTTGGGCGGCCTGCGCCCTGGGCGCGCTGCACCTGCTGGTGTGCCTGCCCCTGCATGCCGTCCTGCTGCGCGATGCGCCGCGCAGCGCATTGCCCGGGCACGCGCAGGCACCGCACGAGGCACGCGCCGACCTGGGGCGCCTCCTGCGCAGCCCGCCCTACCTGCTGATCGCCGTGTTCGTGGTGGGGATGATGGGCGTGACCACGGCCCTGCCCGCGCACATGGTCAGCCTGCTGCGCGAGGCCGGCCTGCCAGCCGCGTGGGTCGTGGGGGTGCCCGCCAGCATCGGCGCCATCCAGGTGCTGGGTCGGGCGCTGCTGTATTTCTTCGAGCACCGCTTCGACCTGCACCTGGCCAACCGGCTGATCCCGCTGCTCATTCCGGTGGGAATGGCGGCCCTGCTCGCCTCGCTGGCGGCGGGCGGCTCCATCGGCCTGGCCCTGGCCTTCGTCGGCCTGTACGGCCTGGGCAACGGCATGCTCACCATCGTCAAGGGCACGGCCGTGGCGCAGTACGTCAGCCGCGCCCACGTGGCCACCCTCAACGGCGCCATGGGCCTGCCCACCGCGCTGGCGCGGGCGGCGGCGCCGTGGCTGATGGGCCTGCTGTGGTCGCCGGCCAAGGGCTATGCGGCAGGCTTGTGGGTGATGCTGGGGGCGGGCGTGGTGTCGACCGGCGCCTTGTGGCTGGCGCAGCGGCTGGCGCTGCGCCGGGGCTGACCGGCCCTCAGAGGTTCGGCGCCAGCAGCCGCTCCAGCTGCGCCACGGACTCGCCGCGCCGGCGGGCCATGTCCTGCATCTGGTCCTCGCCGATCTTGCCGACGTTGAAGTAGGTGGCCTCGGGGTGGGCCAGGTAGAAGCCGCTCACGCTGGCCGCCGGCGTCATGGCCAGGCTCTCGGTGATGCCCATGCCGATCTCCGGCGCCTGCAGCAGGTCGAACATGCCCTGCTTGACGCTGTGCTCCGGGCAGGCCGGGTAGCCCGGCGCGGGGCGGATGCCGCGGTACTTCTCGCCGATCAGGTCCTCGTTGGACAGCGCCTCGCCGGCCGCATAGCCCCACAGGTCCTTGCGCACGCGCTCGTGCAGGCACTCGGCGAAGGCCTCCGCCAGGCGGTCGGCCAGGGCCTTGAGCATGATGGCGGAGTAGTCGTCGTGGTCGTCGAGGAAGTACTTCTCCTTCTTGTCCACGCCGATGCCCGCCGTCACCGCGAACACGCCCACGTAGTCCTTGGCGACACCCTTGGGCGCCACGAAGTCCGCCAGGCAGCGGCTGGGGCGCATCACGCCGTCCACCGCCTGCTTCTCCGTCTGCTGGCGCAGCCCGCGCCAGGTCAGCGCCACCTGGGTGCGCGACTCGTCGGTGTACAGCTCGATGTCGTCATCGCCCACCGTATTGGCCGGCCAGAAGCCCATCACCGCGTTGGCGGTGAGCCAGCGGCCCTCGATCAGGCGCTTCAACATGCGCTGGCCGTCGGCGTACACGCGCACGGCCTCGGTGCCCACGACCTCGTCCTTCAGGATGGCGGGGAACGGCCCGGCCAGGTCCCAGGTCTGGAAGAACGGGCCCCAGTCGATGTACTTCGCCAGCTCCGCCAGGTCGAAGTTGCGGAACACCCGGCGGCCGATGAACTTGGGCACCGGGGGCGTGTAGGCGGACCAGTCGATCGGCGTCTTGTTGGCGCGCGCCTTGTCCAGCGGCCACAGCGCGGCCTGCTTCTTGCCGGCGTGCTGCTGGCGCACCTTCTCGTAGTCGGCGTTCACCTCGCCGATGTACTTCGCCGCCTGCTCGGACAGCAGGCTGGTGGCCACGCTCACGCTGCGCGAGGCGTCGGGCACGTACACCACCGGGCCTTCGTAGTGCGGCGCGATCTTGACCGCCGTGTGCACGCGGCTGCAGGTGGCGCCGCCGATCAGCAGCGGGATCTTGCGCAGGCGGAAATGCTCGTCCTTCTGCATCTCGCTGGCGACGTACTGCATCTCCTCCAGCGAGGGCGTGATCAGGCCCGACAGGCCGATGATGTCCGCGCCCTCGACCTTGGCGCGCGCCAGGATCTCGTGGCAGGGGACCATCACCCCCATGTTCACCACCTCGAAGTTGTTGCACTGCAGGACCACGGTCACGATGTTCTTGCCGATGTCGTGCACGTCGCCCTTGACCGTGGCGATGACGATCTTGCCCTTGGCCTTCACGTCCTGGCCGGCGGCTTCCTGCTGCTTCTTTTCTTCCTCGATGTAGGGGATCAGGTGGGCCACGGCCTGCTTCATCACGCGGGCCGACTTGACCACCTGGGGCAGGAACATCTTGCCCTGGCCGAACAGGTCGCCCACGATGTTCATGCCGTCCATCAGCGGGCCCTCGATCACATGCAGCGGGCGGCCGCCCTGGGCCAGCACCGCCTGGTAGGCCTCCTCGGTGTCCTCGGTGATGAAGTCGGTGATGCCATGCACCAGCGCGTGCGACAGGCGCTGCTGCACCGTGCCGCCGCGCCATTCGTTGCGCTTGCTGTCGTCCTTGGCGGCGCCCTTGGCCTGCTCGGCGATCTCCACCAGGCGCTCGCCCGCGTCCTTGCGGCGATTGAGCACCACGTCCTCCACGCGCTCGCGCAGTTCGGGCTCGACCTCGTCGTACACGCCCACCATGCCGGCGTTGACGATGCCCATGTCCATGCCCGCCTGGATGGCGTGGTACAGGAACACGGTGTGGATCGCCTCGCGCACCGGGTCGTTGCCGCGGAAGGAGAAGCTCACGTTGGACACGCCGCCCGACACCTTGGCGCCGGGCAGGTGCTGCTTGATCCAGCGGGTGGCCTCGATGAAGTCCACCGCGTAGTTGTCATGCTCCTCGATGCCGGTGGCGATCGCGAAGATGTTGGGGTCGAAGATGATGTCCTCGGGCGGGAAGTCCAGTTCGTCCACCAGCAGCCGGTAGGCCCGCTCGCAGATCTCGACCTTGCGCTGGTAGGTGTCGGCCTGGCCCTTCTCGTCGAAGGCCATCACCACGGCGGCGGCGCCATAGCGCTTGATCAATTTCGCCTGCTCGCGGAACGGTGCCTCCCCCTCCTTCAGGCTGATGGAGTTGACGATCGCCTTGCCCTGGATACAACGCAGGCCGGCCTCGATCACCTCCCACTTGGAGCTGTCCACCATGATCGGCACGCGCGCGATGTCCGGCTCGCTGGCGATCAGGTTCAGGAAGCGCACCATGGCCGCCTTGCTGTCCAGCATGGCCTCGTCCATGTTGATGTCGATCACCTGCGCGCCGTTTTCCACCTGCTGGCGGGCCACGGCCAGGGCCTCCTCGAACTGGTTGTTCAGGATCAGGCGGGCGAAGGCCTTGGAACCGGTGACGTTGGTGCGTTCGCCGATGTTGACGAACAGCGCGTCCGAGCCCACGACCACGGGCTCGAGGCCGGCCAGGCGCATGGGGGGAACGACGGGGGAAGCAGAAACGTTGGGGGGAGCGGCTGCGGTCATGGACTCACCTGGCAGGGGGACAAGGGGCTAGGTGAGCGCGGTTGGATCCTCTCAAGCCTGACGGCGGGCCCCTGGGAAAGGGGAAAACCGGCCGCTGCAGCGCTCCTTGAGCAGTGTGGATTTTAGCGTTGCCCGGGCCCAGCGATGCTCGGAAACCCTCATTTCGCCTGTCGTCTTGCCAAGCGGCCCATCATGAACTAAGGTGTTACTCAGCTGCGCTTTTCCTGGCGGCCTGCGTATTTTGGATTGATAACGTTGGAGGACATGCCATGGAAAGTCCCGAATCCGGCCTGACGCCCTTCCTCTCGCCCCCCGGCCCGCAGGCCGGGCTCCCGGACTCGCGGCTGGCGGACATGGAAGTCACCGATGCCGCCTTCGACGCCTGGGCCTGGGGCTCGCGCCGCGAGGACCTGCCCGAGTGGCTGCGGCTGGAATTGCAGCAGCCCTGCACGCTCTACGCCCTGCTGGCGGGCATCCAGGACGGGTTGTCCGCACCGCCCGCCAGCCCCCGGGAATCACTCACCCAGCGCATCAGCCACCTGGCCGAGGCCACGCTGACCCGGCTGATCGAGGAGCTGCTCGCCGAGGAGGCGGCGCAGGCCGGCACGGCGGCAGCCTGCCGTCCGCCAGGGCCCCCGGTCACCGCGGCGGAGTTGAGCATCTTCATCGGCTGCGCCGTTGACGAAGCGCTGGCGCAGGCACTGGACGATGCCGATGGCGCCGACATGACGCTGGACCCGCTGCTCGAGCCGCGCCTCACGCAGCGCGTGCTGGCCGAGGCCATGCAGTACTTCTCGCCCACGCCCCACAGCAGCCGGGAGGAACTGGAAGTCCTCGCCTTCCGCTGCGCGCGCAATGCGGTGGACCGCGTCCTGGCGGGCTTCGCCCACCCGTCGCTGTCGCCCTGAACGGACCAGGCCGCGACCGGCCCGGCGAACGTCAGGCCGCTTCCTTGTAGAAGAAATCCTTGCGCACGCTGCGTGCCGGCAGCGGCTCCACCGCCTGGCGGATGGCGGCGATGTGGTCGGGCGTGGTGCCGCAGCAGCCGCCGACGATATTGATCAGCCCCTCGGCGGCAAACTCGCGCAGCAGGCGGGAGGTGACGTCCGGCGTCTCGTCGAAACCCGTCTCGCTCATGGGGTTGGGCAAGCCGGCGTTGGGGTAGCAGCTGATGTAGGTGTCGCCCGCCACCTTGGCCAGCTCCTGGATGTACGGGCGCATCAGCGCCGCGCCCAGGGCGCAGTTCAGGCCCACGGCCAGCGGCCGGGCGTGGCGCACCGAGTACCAGAAGGCCGTCACTGTCTGCCCGCTCAGGATGCGGCCCGAGGCATCGGTCACCGTGCCGCTGATGATGATCGGCAGGCGCTCGCCGGACTTCTCGAAGTACTCGTCGATGGCGAACAGCGCCGCCTTGGCGTTGAGCGTGTCGAAGATGGTCTCGACCAGGATCAGGTCCACCCCGCCCTCGACCAGCGCCTCCACCTGCTCGTAGTAGGCGGCGCGCAGCTGCTCGAAATCGACGTTGCGCGCGCCCGGGTCGTTCACGTCCGGGCTGATGCTGGCCGTGCGCGGCGTGGGGCCCAGGGCGCCGGCCACAAAGCGCGGCTTGTCGGGCGTGGAAAACTTGTCGGCGGCTTCCCGCGCGATCTTCGCGGAGGCCAGGTTCAGCTCGCGGGCCAGGTGGCCCAGCTCGAAGTCGTCCTGCGCGATGGAGGTCGCGCCGAAGGTGTTGGTCTCCAGGATGTCCGCCCCCGACGCCAGGAAGGCCTCGTGGATGTCGCGGATCACGTCCGGCCGCGTCAGGCTCAGCAGCTCGCCGTTGTTCTTGACGTGGATGTCCTCGTCCAGGTTGGCAAAGCGCTCGCCCCGCACTTGCTCTTCCGTGAGCTTGAACCGCTGGATCATCGTGCCCATGGCGCCGTCGATGATGGCGATGCGCTTGGCGAGGATGTCGGCCAGGGCCTGGCCGCGGGTGTAGGGGATGGGAGCGCTCATGATCCCCCCGATTGTAGGAACTAGCAGGGTGGCGTGGGACAGCAGGGGCACTTGCGACGACAATGACGGCCATCTTGTCAGCCCTCCTGTCCCCTCCCCCCACCGGTTCGATGTCGGCGCCCCTCGCGGTCCTGCGCGAGGTGTTCGGCTACGAGCAATTTCGCGGCCCGCAGGCCGGTATCGTCGACCACGTGAGCGCGGGCGGCGACGCGCTGGTCCTCATGCCCACCGGCGGCGGCAAGTCGCTGTGCTACCAGGTGCCGGCCATCGTGCGCCAGCGCGCCGGCCATGGCGTGGCCATCGTCGTCTCGCCCCTGATCGCGCTGATGCACGACCAGGTCG
>JACCDU010926821.1_pt1 | contig 28382 bp, 29 predicted proteins | sample 7446081 | NCBI WGS metagenome assembly JACCDU01 (sample SAMN15323447, study PRJNA562643) | freshwater metagenome | isolation source: river surface water | place: USA:Blue River Watershed | collected 2017-08-17
CGACAAGCGCATCGTTAGCAAACATTTCTTGGCGAATCGAAATGCTCGCACGCTGCAAAACCACCCCTGCCCCCACATAAGGCAACCAGTCATTGACGGGCCGGCCCCAGATGGCCCTCAGGCGCACAGCCTGTTTGAGCTTGATTTTGTAATCCAGCGTGTCTCCGAATGAAGCGGAAAGCACCCGGTGAGCCTGCACATGGTGTTGGCTGGCTTGATCAAACCCCAAGCTCAGTCCATAGACCCCCCGGTCATTGGCCCACAAACGCTCTGCGAAAAGGGAAGGTAGATGAGCACGGGAGTCTGAACCGATGGACTCATCGTAGTCTTGATTGCCCTAGCAATTGACGCCAGACTGCTCCGAGCCAAAGTTCCAGTCTCCACACTCGATGACACGCCGATGCGAATAGTTGGCATTCAAGTTCGTGCTGGATCTGGTGTATCCCAAACCCAGAAACCAGCCATCCCAAGCCTGGGCTTGCGCGTGTGCGGTGTGATGAAACAGTCCAAAGACCGCGAGAAAAACAAGTGACAGGCAGCGCATAGGACAATGCCGAAAATGTTAACTTAAAAATTATATTGTATTTGTCATTTTCTGCAAAACCGGTTCGATTTTGTGTTTATCTCATTTTCGAGACGGGTTCCTCCTAAAGAATGTGGCAAGCAGGAGGAGCCCGAGCACACCTCGTAATCACGCAGGGACTACAAAGAAAAACACCGGCAACACTTTCGCACTGACGGTGTGGGTTGGGTGATGGTGTCGCCTTCTGTTTTAAAGTCAGTGGCTCTGGAGTCTCCGTCCGTCTAAGGCGTATGGCAAGCCTGTTTTCCGAGCTCTCGGCAAGGTTATAGCTGCTTTCGGTATTGGAACCCTCGCCGTTCAGCCAGCCACCCCCAAGGCCTGCGCCTCAGCCTCTTGCTCCATATACACCCAGTCCACGATGTCATCGCTGGGGATATAGCCGGCCACCAGCTTCTGCATCATCAGGCGGATCACACCCGCGTCGTTCACGTTCAGGGCCATTTCAAGGGCGGTGAGCTTGGCCTCGAATTCTGCCCAGGGGATGAACTCCTCGTCGGCTCTCATGATGCGCGGATGCACGGTGGACTTGGGGTTGTCGCCGATCAGCAGTTCCTCGTAGAGCTTTTCGCCGGGGCGCAGGCCAGTCACGGCAATTTCGATATCGCCCTCGGGGTTCTGCTCATCTTTCACCGTCAGGCCGGACAGTTCGACCATGCGCCGCGCCAAGTCAATGATCCTGACGGGCTGCCCCATGTCGAGCACAAACACATCGCCGCCCCTGGCCATGGCGCCGGCCTGAATCACCAATTGCGCCGCTTCCGGAATGGTCATGAAGAAGCGAGTGACTTCTGGGTGCGTGAGGGTGATGGGCCCGCCATCACGGATCTGCTGGCGGAACTTCGGCACCACCGAGCCCGACGAGCCCAGCACATTGCCGAAGCGGACCATGCTGAACTTGGTGCCATTTTGTGTGCCCCCCTGGGTGGCTGCCAAGGCCTGCAACGCCATTTCGGCGAGCCGTTTGCTCGCGCCCATCACATTGGTGGGGCGCACGGCCTTGTCGGTACTGATGAGTACAAAGTCGGACACCCCGTTTTCTTCAGCGGCCTGTGCGGTACACAGCGTACCCAGCACGTTGTTTTTGATGCCTGCGGCAGGGTTGTGCTCCACCAGTGGTACGTGCTTGTAGGCGGCGGCATGGTACACCGTATCGGGGTGCCAAGTGGACATGATCTCGCGCATGCGGTCGTCGTCCTGAACCGAGGCCAGCAGAGGAACGAGAACCGGTGGCGTAGTGCCCTGCAGCCCAGCAAGTTTCTCTTCAAGCTCCTGGTGAATGGCGTACAGGGCGAATTCGCTCTGTTCGATCAGCAGCAGCTTGGCCGGAGCCACCGCCAGGATCTGGCGGCAGAGTTCGCTGCCAATCGAGCCTCCGGCGCCCGTCACCAATACCACCTTACCCACGATGTTTTTGGCCAACAGGATGTGATTGGGCGTGACTGGTTCGCGGCCCAACAGGTCGTCAATGTCCAGTTCCCGCAAGTCCGAGATGCTGACCTTGCCCTGGGCCAGGTCGGACACGCTGGGCAGCGTGCGCACGGCCACGCGAGCTGTTCGAATCTGGGCCAGGATTTCATTGCGACGCCTGCGGTTCAGGCTAGGCATCGCCAGAAGTACGTCACTAATGGTCAATGCAGTGGCTAGATTGGCCAGATCCGCAGGGTTGTAGATAGGCTGCCCATTCAATATATGGCCATGCAGACGATCGTCGTCGTCGAGAAAGCCGACGACCTGCATCTCATGGCTATTGGCCATAGCGGCGACCAGTTGGCGGCCGGTGAGCCCCGCACCATAGATGAGCGCCTTGGGGCGAGATGTGCGCTTCAGGATGTTCTGGTACTGATCGCCAAGCCAAATGCGTGCTAAGGCTCGAGATGCACCAACAAACAGCAGAAGCAATATTGGTTGGATGATGCCAACGGTACGAGGGACCTCTTGAATTCCAATGCCCGTGAATACTGATGCGTAAAGCAAGCCATAGATACTGATTGCCCTAGCAACCGCCAACAAGGCCGGCCAGCCGCTATAACGAAATATGGCTCGATAGAGCCCCATTGAGATAAAGATTGGCAAAGCAACGCCAATGGATGTCACGACCGCCCAAAAGGCATTCCCTGACAAAGCGACAAATTCACCGAGTCGAAGGTAGTAGGCCAGCAAGACGGTCAGTACACACAGGGCGGAATCAAGCGCCAAGACAATAAAGCGCTTGGCCCATCGTGGTAATGCCAATATAGGCATCGTGAAGTTTTGCAACAGCACTCTTACTCCAGTAAGTTTGGCTGGTTAATGTGAGACCCCATCCCGTCGCAGGACCTTCAGCAGAGTCAGCCACAGAATCCATAGGTCAAACCCGAATGAACGCCTTTGAAGGTACTCAGCGTCCAGTTTGACCTTGTCAGGAACCGGCAATTCGTCCCTACCATTTACTTGTGCCCAACCCGTGAGGCCTGGCACCAGTTCGTGAATGCCCGCATCGGTACGCAAGGCGATCAGATCATCCTGGTTGAAAAGAGCTGGACGAGGGCCTACAAAGCTCATGTCGCCCTTAAGGATGCTCCATAACTGTGGCAGCTCATCCAAGCTAGATTTGCGCAGAAACGATCCTACGGGCGTCAGCCATTGGCCGGGACTCTGTAAGAGATGTGTGGCCACCGCCGGCGTATCGATGCGCATACTGCGGAATTTGGGCATTTTGAAAATTCGGTTGCCTCGGCCCACCCGGTCGCTCCAGTAGATAGCTGGTCCAGAAGAGTTCAGGCGAACGAGAAGTGCAATTACGACTATTAGTATAACCAACATCGCTATCAGCAACAGAGCTACCAATAAATCAAATGCGCGTTTTAGCATTAGCTCAATCTATTCAAAAAGATATTGCGGAAAAATCGAACATATCCACCCACTACATTCTGCTGTTCAAATTTAGACATCACCCGACTCCGGGCAGCGATTGCATACTGGCCTCGTTCTTCAGGTAACTCACACCATAGCGTCATAAGTTTAGACAACTCTTCGATGTCACCCACTGATACCAGCCGACCAGTACGACCGTCCTCAATAGCATCTGTGATTCCATATATTCGAGTTCCGATTGCAGGGATACCAGCCGCTGCGGCCTCAAGGATGACCATACCAAAACCTTCACGGTAGCTAGGCAGGCACAAAAAATCCGCGACAGCAAGTTGCTTCTCTGGCTTATTGGTGAACCCTAAAATTCGCAATCGATCACTTAATGGCTCTGGCACTAGTTCTCGCAACCGAGCTTCCATTTCATCTTCGTCAGGGCCCACAAGCATCAACCACAGGTCAGATCTAGAAGTCGCACTGCGTACAAAGGCTTTGGCTAGATCAAGCACCCCCTTATCAAACGCCAACCGCCCCAAAAAGAGACACACCACCGCGTGCTCCGGAATCCCCAACTCCGCTCGAATCTGTTTACGCAGCACGGAATTAGGCCTGAACTTTTCAGTATCAACGCCACAGATAGACCCTGCACCCAATACCTGTACCTTGCCCACTGGTACAACATGTTCCTGCTCCAGGAATTTTTTTTCACTTTCACTTACCGCCAAGACATGGGTAGCTAGACGGGCTGTCAAACCATCCATGAATTTGAGCAAAAAACGCATCGGTCCACGCCGAGACGCCCAGACTTCGCCCTGGAATATGTGCACTCGATGGGGAACACGAAGCAAAATAGCCGCGAGCATGCCAAGCAAGCCAGCTTTGGGAACAACAGAGACAACGATGTCGAAACGCTCTCGCCCCAAGAGTCGGCACAAGCTGAACAGCGCCAGCAGATCGCGCCAAGGTGCAATTTTTCGTTCTATCTCCACGCCCACCTCCCGCACGGGCAAATCCAGCGGAGGCACATAGGTGTCGCAGTGGGGATTGCTGGCTAATGTCACCTCAAAGTGGCAAGCCAACTCGCGCAAATGAGGCTTGAGAAAGAAATGAATAGAGAGAGGTGTTGCCGCAAGTACGCACATACGTGGAAGGCGTTTGCTCATCGCGCCCTCCGCATAATCCAGAGACGACGGAGGAATTTAACCAATGACCAACCACTTGAAACGAAAAACAGTAACCACGACAGGTTGCGCTCGGCGCGTAACGCGCGCAGTGCCGCCAATTCTCGCTTTTCGTGCGTCCAAAGTTGTCCGCTGTAACCGCCGGGGCTGAAATCAGGCCGCAAAGAATATGCTAGGCACACTTCCATACGATATGCTGGCATATTTTCTGCAATTATCTGTAGCCAGAGAAGATAATCCTCCGTAACAGCTCTTCCCTGAAAACGAAAGGGCAAGTCGGAACGCAACATAACCGAACGGGTTGGCAGTCTGCAAGAAACTAACATTTTGAACTTTGTAAGTCGGGTAGCTGTTGACTCGGTGTCAATAGGGTGATTGATGCACCCATCTGCGAACCGTGAGTCATGGCCGCACAGCACCACATCGGGATGATCCAACAGCCACGCCCACTGAATCTCCAGTTTGCGCGGATGCCACGCATCATCGGCATCTAGGAACGCCAGCCATGGTTGAGTGGATGCATCCCAACCTGCATTGCGAGCTAAGCCAGGGCCGCCGTTCCGCTCCAGAGAGATCACCCGTAAACGTGGTGCATGCACCTTTTCGAATTGATGTAGAACCTCCAGCGTCCCATCTCCACTAGCATCGTCAATGAGCAAAATTTCAGCAGGCTGAAGAGTTTGACTCAGAACTGAATTTAGCGCATGAGCCACTTCTGCTTGGCATCGGTAACAAGGAATGACGACAGTAATTGGTGCATAGAAGCTGGAAAAGGACATAGAAGGATATTCAGAAGCTCAGGAGCGGGCACAGACTCGATTTAAATGTGCTTTCATCCATTTGGACTTAATTACACATATCAGCGTGATGCTCATGAGCAAAAAAATCAAAGCAGGCAGTTGGCTTTTGGGCGCACCACCAAAATGTGCAACCATTATTGACATCGACCAACCCGCGACTGCCGAAAGAACCGGATTACGAACCGCCATGTGGACTAGCATCTTAACATACTGCATAGCCAGCACGATCAAAGTCATAATGACGTACACAACCACAAAAGAGACTGAAAGAAAACGGAAGGCGATACCACCTGGCACCGACATAAAATCAACGTTTTTATTTTTTCATTTCCCTGAGAATCGGACCATGGTGCAATCATTGAATAAATCGAAGGCTCAGATTTGATGGGGGGTTCCAAGATTGCGCTTAAAAACAACTCTTTGCTTAAATGAGGATACCCACTCACCGCCATGACCCCCTCAATGCCAACCCAGCGGTCGATCGCGAAATTGAACAATCCGGCAGCCTGTTGTTTGGCCAAGCGCACAACCTACACAATAACTTCCGGCACACGCGTATTATGAGAAACCTCTGTAACTTCGGAGCATTTCTGGAAGTAAGCATTGTCTCTCATGTGGTTGACAATAAAAAATTGCTCACCACCAATACAAACATGCAGACTAAAAGTACCCAGAACTTCTTGTGTGACAAATTCTTCAGCAACGCGGCATTTCTGTAGACGGCATAAGCAATCGGCACCAAATACATAATTATCATGGCTCGACTTAGCATGGTCTTCGAAAGTATGAGTGCTGCAATGAGCAGCAAAGTCATTACCGGAAAGACGGACCCGCGCATCCTAATTTCACTCAACAACAGCACAGCCATCCAAGTAGCAAACCCAGCTCCTACTAGCATCAAGGTAATCAGCGCATTCAAGGGCCACGGTAAGATCGTACCAACCTTGAAGCCAATCACGAAGATCTGGAAATTAGAGTTAACGGCAGCCACCCCAACTACGATCAGAAAAATAAAACCCAATTCCAGCGATTAATGGATTTCAACCATTTGGGACGCTCTTCTTCATCTATCTCCCCACATATAGTTTTTAATCGTCCTGGCAGTGCCTCTAAAACAAGCCGAGCACTCAGAACCGCTAAAGCCCCGATGGTTTACACAATCAAAGCATGGTCCCAGTGTGATGCCGAAGCACTGAACTGCCCAGTTGGTTCGGGATATCCGTTGCCCCAAGCCAAATGCCACGACACCTTCAACCAAAAACCCAACCACAAGAATATCGTCAGGAACGCGTAGCCATAGGTGCGTTGCTTAACATGAGCGCTAACCAGTAACGCCGTGAATGCGACTGAAAACACCATGTAATCAAACGCGCTGCCCTCATATTCTCGTATGGCGACAAAAACAAAACAGCGATATGAACAGCGCGTAGGTGCTCATCAGCCTGCTCGGATGAAGGCTCTTCATTGCTGCTCCACTCTGCATTGAATCGACCCGGATTTACTAGACACTTCCGAGCCGTTGGGATTGACGTTTTTCGAACTCTACCGGAGAAACGCCACCAGACGTGTTGTGGCGACGCTTGGGGTTGTAAAACATTTCGATGTAATTGAAGACATCGGCACGGGCATCTTGTCGGGTCAGGTAAATCTGGCGGCGAATCCGCTCGCGCTTGAGCAACTGGAAGAAGCTTTCGGCCACCGCGTTGTCATGGCAGTTGCCACGCCTGCTCATGCTGCTGACCAGGTTGTGGTCTCGCAGGAAACCCTGCCAGTCATGGCCTGTGAATTGACAGCCCTGATCTGAATGCACCAGCACCATATCTTTAGGTTGCCTGCGCCACAGCGCCATGAGCAACGCATTGAGCACCAGATCGGTGTCGATGCGGCTGCCCATGAACCAGCCAATGACTTGGCGCGAGAACAGGTCCAGCACCACCGCCAGATACAGCCACCCCTCATGGGTGCGGATGTAGGTGATGTCTGTGACCCATGACTGGTTGATCCCACCAGGCGTGAACTGTCGGTTCAAATGGTTGGGCGCCACCACCGCAGGCTTGCCTCGCCGGCCACCGGCACGGCGCCGATAGCCCGTTTGTGAACGGATGCCCTCGCGGCGCAGCAGTCTGGCCACGCGGTGTTTGCCACAGCGCTCGCCCAGATCACGCATGTCCAGCGTCAGTTTGCGATAGCCATAGATGCAGCCACTTTCCAGCCATGCCTGCTTGAGAAGACCCAACAGGCGCTGGTCATCGCGCACCTTGTCGCTGATCGGTTGTTTCTTCCAGGCGTAGTAGCCACTGGGGTGCACATCCATGACCGTGCACAGCCGCCGAACACCATAGGCCTTCTCATGGCGTTCAATGAACGCGCACCTCACCCAGACTGCTTGGCAAAGTACGCTGCGGCCTTTTTTAGGAGGTCGCGCTCCTCAGTCACCCGCTTGAGTTCAGCCTTCAGACGTCGCAACTCTTCGGTTTGGGACAGCTGTTGCTGACGCTGGCCAGGGGGCATCTGCTGCTCCTTCATCCACTTGTACAGGCTGTGGGTGCTGACCCCAAGTCGGGCAGACACCTCGGCTACCGAGTGACCCCGCTCAACGATCTGGCGGACCGCTTCGATCTTGAATTCTTCTGGAAATCGCTTTTGATTCATGGCACCTCCTATTAGGCCTCAGGTTGGAGGCTCGAAGGTGTCTACAGATTCCGGGTCGATTCACATAGCAATTGAACCCTATAACTCCAGCTTTGCCATCAAACTATCCATCGCGGTTAGGAAATCTGTCCTTACCACCACTTCGCTAAATCGCGAATCCCCCACGGGATTGCAGCGTCCCTTCATGAGGGCTTGATTTATGCCGTTCTTGATAGCGATAGCATCAAAGGGGTCAAAGTAGCATGCATAATTACCCGCAACCTCGCGCATTACCGGCAGATCTGAACACGCCAGCGGTGTGCCCGCCTCCATCGCCTCAAGGCAGACTCTCCCAAAACCTTCGCAAAGTGATGGGTATACAACTGCATCCGCCGCAGCGTAGGCCAAGCGCAACGCTCCGTCTGACAACTTGCCTGAGAAGGCAACGCGGTCCCTAATGTTCGTTGGGATATGCGCCAAGGCCTCCCTCCAGCGCCGATCCTCGCTCCCGGTCACCAACAGAGTTAGGTCCGAAACCGTCTGGGTCAACTGTGCAAAGGCCTCGGAAAGTCGACGCACATTCTTGCGGAATTCAGAGCCCCCCGGGTAGAGCACAAAGCGCCCTCCCTTGGCAAAACGCCACTTAAATTCTTCAACAGCGTCTGCGTCAACTGCGTAGCCGAAGTGGGGAGTCGACGCGTTGTAAACAACACTGATACTCTGGGGAGGAATGCCATAGCGCCGAATAAGTTTGTCCCTACTGGTCTGGGACACAGTAATAACGTGGGATGCACGGCTTAGATTACTACGCAAAAGGGCCAGATAATAGAGCCGAATGCGTCGCGGATAAACGGTCACCAGCTCGTCTAAACATAAATCATGCACGCTGATCACGCTAGGCACCCCCTTTGGCATGCGCACATCGTGATAAGGACTCAGAGCCAAATCAGGTCGAAGTCGCTTCGCAGCACGGGGATACAGAACGTTGTCATACCAAGGATGCCTAAGAGGGCGAGGCAGCCATTGCGGCCACATGATTGGCACAGCCTCCCAGTTGCCGGATCGTGGCAGAAACCCCGTATCAAAGGTCGGTCCAAGCAGCAGGAACTGTACATCTGGACGATGCTCTATCCAGGCAGCGAGCAATGGCCCGAACCAATGGGCGATGCCCCCGCCGTAAAGGGCAAGGTTCTTGGTATCGACGACTATCTTCAAACGCGTCATCCAGAACTACGTGGCCCAAGTTTCCGGTAGCGCCCTAACCAACCGATTTTTCGCCCAATTTTGCCGCCTGACAGCACGAAGATCAGTTTCAACAGGCGATTCAGCTGAATCGGCCAAGCCTGGGATCCTCGAGAGTAAATCGCCGGATGGAACCTAACCCGCAATTGGTCCTTAAAAAAATCAATGGCCTCTAGCCTCAGTAGCGTCGAAGATTGAAACTGAACTTGCGCGGTGCCCTCTCCAAAGACCATGTTTACACCCAAGGGCAGATAGGGTTTGACATGGTCGAAGTCGTTATAAAAAGCATCGTGGAACAAAGGCGTAGCAATCACAAGAGTGCCATCCTTGCGGAGACAACGGAGGTACCTCTCGAGAAATTCCTTGAGATTCACATGTTCGAAGTGTTCGATGATATGGGATAGAAGTAGTGCGCCGTAACTGTTATCATGCCCTTGGATTTCTTCCGGGCTGTAGCATTGGAATCCTTTGGCCCGAACTTCTGCAGCGAGGACTGGATTTATCTCGACTCCAGCGAGATTAGTAAATCCCAATTGACGCATGAGCAGCAGATTGCGTCCATACCCACAACCTACGTCTAGCACGGGAGTGTTGCGATCCAAGGGACGCAACAGCCTCGTGAGTCGCCGCTGCTCATCACTAAAATATCTAATTGACTTCAACATTGCATCCCTTCCTGAAAATTAATAACAATTTCACTCACGCTCGCTCGCATCTATGCTTATGCGCGGCACCAAAGCTCAAGCGACCTCACACTCACCCGCATCCGTCAGCCAAAAACAAAATATCTCAAACGTAAGTGCAATCCGTCCACGAGAGCAGCTAAACGCCCAAGAACTTGGAACATCGCGCTGGCACCACGACGAGCAGAAAATCACGTTGCTCAAAAAAAACAACTTTGGGCATGACGTAGCGACGCGCCACAACGTATCCAATAGGCGGTCGATAGCTTTCTATAGAAGCCAGCGGAACCTTGGAGAAAAGGACAATATCTTTGTCTAGCGTTATCTTCCTTTGAACGTCAAGCTCAGGCCTAAGTCTTTCCCAACTCATGTCGTTGCCGAAAGGTGCTAATTGGTATTGCACAAACGGGCTAAGCACCGAGAGGAATGCATCATGCGATGTATTCTGGTAATAACGAATGCCACAACCAAGCGCAACTAGGTCTCTCATGTCACGCTCAAAGGACTGATAGAAATCCCGAGCTTCCCCCGGCCACCGTTGACCGCGAAATACGGTTGGCGAATCGACTTCAACCGACAGGGAGATCTGGGACCGAGTCGGAATAAAGTAGTTTCCGTCGCCCTCCCGCCCAAGCGACACAATTAAGGCCAAAGAAGACACCAGAAACAGCAGATTCTCGTACCTATATCGACGTGCAAGCCAATACAGGATCACAACACCTACAGTAACACTGGATGCAAGACGAAAAATCTCATTCCCATGCAGGGCCGCACTGAGAAGCAGCAAGGCAAGAATTGCCAACAGGAACTGCGAAGGCGTGGAGCGCTGCAGCCCATCTCGCAACAAGTATGCCTTTGCCACAGACGCCGAAGACAAAAGAATCAAAGCATAAAAGATAACACTAATATTGAGACCGATAACCCCCAACACGAAATACTTGACGAGCTTAAACACGGCCCCTGACAACCCGTAGGGCATCAGAACAGTCATATACATACGCGGCAATAAGACCGCCGTCTTATACCAATACTCGAACAGATGCTCCTGGTGGAGATACACAAAAAACAGCGCCAACGGCAGTAGCAATCCACCCCATAACAATAACAATGACAGAACCCAGGGCTGCTTCTGACCTCGCATCACCATCAGATTCACGACAGAAGCTACGAGAGAAAATGCCATGACAGCCGGAAAAACCCCCTCTCGGCTCAGCACGGCAAGCGCAAACAAAATTCCTGCGACAAAGAAAGAGAGGCAGCGGGCCCTAGATACAAGCAAAAACCACGTCCCATAGACGAGAAACGGAAAAGCAATGTAGTTTGACCAAGGATAAATTGCTACAGGATGCAGCAAGCACGCGCTGACAAACGAGAACAGAGACAGCTTCTTGTCAGCTGTCACTTGAAGGGCGATGCAATAGACCCCGATAAGTCCTACCGCATAGAACAAAGCCGTAACGCAGATAAGTGCCCGGAGATGTTCCCCCAGTAGCACGTAAGCTGCACCATGAATTAAGGTGGTCAATAGCCCGTACTGGATGAACACATCTCGGTATGGCGTTTTCCCGTCTGCCAGATCCTTTGCGTTACTGAGCATCAGCCCCCAATGATGGGGATCCAAGTTATACATGCCCTGCCATACCGAGTACGCAACGATCAGCAGTGGAAAAAACATCAATGCCGCAATCCGGAAACGGGCGTCACCGCATCGATCAAGCCATGCCAATTTCTTTAAAGAAAGAGAAGTCAGGTAGGACAATTTTTTTAACCAGTTCGTCTACAACCAAGCACAAATTCGGTTAAAGCATCCCCCAGTGAGTGACAAACCGCCACCACACGACTGATGGAAATGTTCACGACGAAAGATCACTCCGAAACACATAGTTACTGAGAAGCACATAAGACATCAACGCCATAGGCACCACCAGACAAGCTTGCGCAAGAACCTTGCTTGTCACGATGAAGGCCAACAGTAATACGATGCAACCCCAGTTAACTAAGTAGATGCCTAGATAGACAAGCACAAATCTTGGCAAGCGCGCGAGCCCCATATCACGAAATACGACGCCACCCATCGTCAGGAAGTTGTAGGTTATTCCAGTGACATTGCTAATCAGCAGCGCCAACCAAATCTCACCCCAAAGCCAGATGACAAGACTGTATGAAAGAAAGCCAAAGAGCGTATTCAGCACGCCCATCACTAGAAAGCGGACACCTCTAGTTTCACGAAATAGAGCAATAAATGACTGCGCCAGTGCAGACATAGAATAGCCCCGGTTACCAGCCATCAGCCCCCCTTGAATCCCCAAGCCAGTATGTTTCCTACGTTCAGGCTTAGCTTTTTATCACGGATCCAAGGTAGCTCGAAGAGTCGAGCAAAGATATTCTTAAGGCCAGACGGCAAAGGAGCGAGCCGCGCCCAGTAGCGCAGAGAATATCGATTTGCAAAACTCGCTACATTAACTTTCTTAAAACCGGCTCGACACAAGAGTTCCTTGATTGAATCATGGGAGAACAATTGCATGTGCTCAATGTCGATAATCGGTGATCTTTTACCCAGCAGGCGATTTACCAAGCTACGATAATCATGCGTCACAGTCAGGAACACCCCTCCAGGCCGCAAGAGCCGAAGGGCAGCCCGCGCAAGATCGCCGGGGTCTCGCACATGTTCCAAGGTCATGAAGCAGCAGATCAGATCAATAGACTCTGGCTCAAAATCAGCTTCGACGAATATTCCTTCACGTATCCATCCGCGGCGCTCAAGGGGGGCTACAGCAATTGCCGCAGTGGAAGGCTCGACACCGACAAGCTCTCTGAACCCCGCGGCAGCCAGATGCTCAAGGAATACTCCTGTACCAGTCCCAATCTCCAGGGCGACCTCACGTCGAGTAAGCTGACGTAGCACGGGAGTGATGGCTCGAGCGTAAGCATGCGCAGCATCGTTGGCTTCTTCGGTGCTGTCATATTCAGCAACGTGATAGGCCTCGGCCAAGACCTCCACCGTTGGCGGCGAATCAACGTAAACCAAATCGCAAGCGGGACAATGAACCATTTGATGGCACATGTATTCGGGCGTCTTGCGTGAAGCGAAACTGAACTCGGACAGCATCGCAGGATTAATGTTCTCCTTGAGGAATAGATGTGCCATTGAGGAAGTAGTATTGCAGACAGGGCAGGCTCGAGTGGTCATGTTGATGTCTCTCATGCGGTTATATATGGAAAATCTGATGGCCTTACGTGCGCCGAACTCCAACATTCACAGCTTCGATACAATTCGATCCTATTGCTGCACGCTTGTCATTAGGTCACGTCGTGCGCGCTGTGAAAGGAAGAACGCAGCCCGCATAGCGCCATCCAAGGCTTTCGAGGCAGGCGGATGCTCTGCGCGGCCAACAGATGTGAGAACATCAGACTTGTCATCCAAAGGTGACTGCAATCCCATCTCAGTTATACCGGCTCAACCCGTCTTGCCATCAGGCAGGAGATCCGTGCGCTTTCCGTCGCGGATCAAGGCAGTTCGGATCAACCTAGGCCTTCCTTTCACTTCAGTCATGATCTTGGCGACATACTCGCCGACCACACCCACAGCAAACAGATTGAAGGAGCCAAAAAACAGGATGGCAATCAGCAGAGTAGTAGTACCGCGCGGTGCGATGTCAGGCATAAAGAACTTCAACAATGCTGCGACGATGGCAAGGAGTATCGAAATTCCGAATAGAACAACGCCAGATGCCGTCAGTACTGTCAAAGGCGTATTGCTAAATGAAAATATGCCGCGCTTGGCCCAGTCGATATTTTTCAGAAAATTATTTGTTGACACGCCAAACATCCGCTCCGGGCGCACATAGTCGATTCCCGTTTGCCTAAAGCCGACATATGCACGCAAGCCACGCATAAATAAATCACGCTCGGGGCACTTGAGCAACCAACCAACAACCCGCCTGTCAATCAAGGAAAAATCACCCGCATCCAGCGGAACCTTGACGTAACTGAATGCCGCGAAAATGCGGTAGAAGGCCTTATAGAGGATTCCCCAATACCAAGGCATTTCGCGTTTTATGCGCCGACCGTAAACCACGTCATATCCTTCGTTCCACTTGGCGTGAAAATCAGCGATAAGTTCCGGCGGGTCTTGCAGGTCGCCATCGAGCAGCACAACGCTGTTCATCGAGGTCAACTCCATTCCGCTACGAAATGCCATTTGTGATCCGAAGTTGCGCGAGTGTGTGACACCCAATACGTGTGGATCGCGGGCACTAATTTCTTCGATCACTTCGGCACTATTGTCCGGGCTGCAATCGTTAACGAAGATGATCTCGTAATCGATATTCAGCTTCTGGAATGTTTCCGTCAAACGCCGATGCATATGCGGTATGGCTTCAGCGTCTTTGTAGCATGCAATGATGGCCGAGACACTCCGATGTCTATCTTTGGTATTTTTTTTGGTAGCCTTGGCAAAATCGGAGTCGTCCATTTGTGCCACCCATAGACTGGTTGCACGCAACCCCTCCGCAAGAGGAGTTACGGCAGTCCATCCCAATTCCCGCTCTGCCTTGCGTGGATCGGAATACCAGTCAGGAAGATCCCACGTCCGACCATTCATCGTACCGAACTTGGGTTCTTCCTTGATCAAGAACTCCTCCTTTGCCAACAACGCCAAGTCCGCAATAGTAGTCTTTTCTCCACTACCAATATTGAACACCTCGCCATAGAGGTCCGGATGCATCCGCGCCGCCGCCATTACAAACGCGCGGCAGGCATCAGCCACATAGACGAAGTCGCGCGACGTTCGTGGGTCAACAAATGGGGGTAGGCCACCGTTCAACACTTTTTTGAGGAGATTAGGGACAAGTCGGGATGTATCCTCCAACTGCCCGTAAATTGAGTACAAACGCAAATGCAGACAGGGGAACCCGCATTGTTTTCCCATGTATCGAAGATAGTTGGCGGCAGCAACCTTTGAGACAGAATAATGGCTATTCGGCACACAAACATCCTCCTCCGTGGGTGCAGCCGAATTCACGCCATACTCTGACGAACTGCCGGCATGCACATAGGCCGCCATGCCTTGTCTAGCGAGGAGTCCAACTCGACTGACCAACGACTGAAAATTAGTTGCATAGATCTTGCTGACGTCTTCCTCGAATGAATAGGCTCCATACGCGACACAATCCAAAACAGTTTCCGGGCGAATCGTCTCAACAAAATTCTTGGTCGCGGCTACGTCATTCAGGTCAACCGCAATGACTTTGTCGTCTGGCACATCGGCAAGCCGCCAGCCCTTTTCCCGATGGACCACTGCAAACACGTCATTGCGATAAGTTGAAACGGCGTGATAGAGGTTAGCCCCGATGAAGCCAGAAGCGCCAAGAACTACGATAGGCCCTCGAAGATCTCGAATGTAATTTTCGGTAGACCGCATGCTGGTTCCTCAATAAGAATTCTCAAGCCCCACCAACGGCAACTAGCAAAGCCGTGGCGTCCAAGCCGGACTGAGCGCGAAGATACGACTGAGAACCGTAGCGCTCATATTGATGACTGCGCGCATGCAGATGTCGGTACCGTTTGGGGTGGATACCGCACTCGGCGAGATAAAGTGCCAGTTCTGCCCCAAAACCGCCACGAGCGACGTGTTCCTCAGCGACACAAACGCCAGGACCGTTAACGATTTGCCGAAGAAGGGCATCGGGCAAAGCATGTCTGCTAAGTGGCAGTTCAGCCAACGCCCACAAATTAGGCCGCTGCGACTCCGGTAATGTCAAACATGCAGCCACGTAACTACCAGCAAGAGGTCCAACAGCGATAACCACCATGCCGTTGCCAAACGTGAGTTGTCGCCAAGGCGCATAACTTGGAATATCGTAATCTTTAGGCGGTTCACCTCGCCCTAGCCGCAGATAGGCTGGGCAGTTCAAATTACCCACGATGCCTACCACAATGCTCAAGTCTTCATCAAAAATCGGAACGAAGGCAATCATATTCGGTAAGGTCAGCATCACACCGTAGTCCTCTATGGCGTGATGCGTGGGCCCCATGACACCATAACCGTAGCCGCCGCCGTTGCCGACGAGTTTTACCGGCAGATTGTGAAAACAAATGTCATTACGAATCTGCTCAAAAGGACGCGCATAGCAAAAAGGGGCGATACTGTACGCCCACGTCTCGAAGCCTTCGCGTGCCATTGCCGCTGCCACGCTGATCATATTTTGTTCAGCCACGCCTGCATTAATGAAGCGACCTCCCATTGCCACTTGAAGCGGTTCCAAGGCCATGAAGCCCAGATCGCCAGTCAGAAAAAGGACTTGGGAGTTTGCAGCACGTGCCGTCATCGAGTCACAAAACTGCATTCTCATTTGACTACATCCAGTTCAGTAATTGCTTGTATATACATTTCTTCATTCAATGGCAGGTAATGCCATTCCATCTTGTTCTCCATGAAGGGGACCCCATGGCCTTTTACTGTCTCCAAAATTAAAAAACGCGGTCTTTGATCTTCAGGAACGCGAGGCCGCAACAGGGCCGCACGAATTTCATCTAGGTCATGGCCTGGAACGGACAAGACATCAATATCGAATCCACTGAGCCGTTCCTGAAGAGGTAACATTGATGCGACCTTATCAGTAGAGCCAAAGCCTTGTAAACGGTTTTGATCTATCAGCACGGTTAAGTTGCTTAGCTGATGATGATTCAAGAAAATCAATGCCTCCCAAGTTGAGCCCTCCTGCCACTCACCATCAGATGTCATGCAATAGGTATGGCCAGAATGATTGCTAAAACGGCGCGCCAAGGCAGTGCCCGCAGCGAGTGACAAACCATGCCCCAAACTACCGGTGGCAAACGGAATCTCCGCAATCCCCGATGCGGGGGGATGGCCGGCCAGTCGGGTTCCGTCTTTGTGGAATAACCTCAATTCATCGTCATCGAGAATCCCCTTGCTCCAAAGAGAAACATAGAGCGCCCCGGCCGAGTGGCCCTTCGATAGGATGAACCGATCTTGGCTCCCAATAAATTCGTGGAAGAGAAGCAGCATCGCATCCAGTGCAGACAAGTTTCCGCCAATGTGACCGACACCTGATTCGAAGTGCATACGGAGTAATCTCTTTTTTGCCGCCAGAAGCGTGTCGAAAGTCAATTTCATTGGCAGTGCTCCTAATAAGCTAGAGAGTGCGGAAACGTGGAGGGCGCCACCACGAACAGTTTTGCAAGACTAGTGCTGATGCCCAAAGATTTGGCGGAGGTCCAAGACGCGGACAAGACTAGCGAGCACAATGACGATCACGCCAAATACACCAAGCGAGAGTGTCAGACCAGCCATCGTGCTCCAGACGTCAACACCGCTGACGACCGATGGGGTCATCACCAAGGCCAGCAGGATCACGCCGCATGATCGCAAGAGCCAAAAGATAGTGTTGTTTACATACTGCGCAGGCTCGGGTGTCCTACGCACTAACAGGAAAAGTACCACCAGCAAGCCTCCCGTATTGCCGATGACCCAATGCCATTGCACCATTGTCACGCTACCCACCCACCCTGCCAACAACACCACGCCGGTGCCGGTTAATGCGATAGTCAGACCGCCAGCCGCTACGGCACGCCCGCGACCTTGCGAGAACAGAATCCTGGTGAAGATCGTGAATAGGCTGATGGGGATGGCGGCAAAAACGGCGGCGCGCAATGCCTGGCTAGTCTGCGCCGTAGAGGTCGCATCAAAGGAACCGCGAGCGAACAGGAGTTGTACGATTTCGGGGGCAAACTGTTCGACAAAGGCACAGCAAGCCATTAGGGTCAGGGTCAGCGGAGCCACGACACGACTAGCCGTATGAAGCATGGCGTCCGCCCTCCCCTCCTGCACTTGGGCCAGAAAGCGTGGCCAAAGTAGATTGGCTAGCGGAAAAGCCAACAAACTGACAAGTACATTAACCAGTGACACGCTGTACTGATACGAGGCTACTAGCCCCGGCATCAAAGCTAGCATAGTGACCCGCTCACAGACCAAATATAGCTGCGCCGACAAGTAGGTAAACAGCAATGCGAAAAATACTGAGCGAAATCGTGAATCTCGCCAGAGCGGGCTGAAGCCCCACCAAACCCAGCGCATCCCCTCTTTTTGCAGACCGACGATTGATACCAATAGCGTTGCAACCTGCGCAATCAGCAAGCTGACTACCAGCACCAGCGCTCCGATGCGACCGGCTAGCAACCATAAGCAGGCAAGGGCGATAAGCGCCGATGCCAAGCGGGCCACCGCTTGATACACCACGCGATTTAAACTCAAGAGCAGCCCGTTGCAAGTTTCGCCCAGCGCATAGAGAAGAAAGTAGGGCAGGAAGCCGGCCCACAGACCCACCGACTCCCCCAAGCCCAAGCGCGACAGCGCACCTGTTGTCGCCAGCAGCAACAGCAAGGCCGCGGAACCAGCGGACAGTACAAACTGCGCTGCCAAGCCGGCTGAAAACAAAGCGCACGCGTGCTCTCGGTCGTCAGCAGTGGCTGAGTACACCGGCGGAACGAGCGCCTCCCGCAGCGGTTGCACATAGAACACCAGTAAGTTGGCAAGTGCGAGGAGAGCCCAGTACGAGTCCAAAGCCCTAGAAGTTCCGAAATGGAAAGAGACCACCAGCTGGTTACCAAAACTCAGCAGGTAGCCGGTTGCCGAGAGGACGAACAGCAGGCCAAATCGCTTCTGGAAGCTGCTCATCTGCTACGTGGCTCGACAGCAAAATTGCCCGTTAGCTCTGTGGAAAGCATTGAAATAGATCATACCCTGCGCAGATAAAACGAACCTGGCTCGGTTGACTTCGTCACATAAGGACATACTTTCTTCAACTGGGCATGGTGGCGATGCTGAAGGAAGTTGAGCCCGCCGATCACTTCCCACTCCTGATTGTGAGTCAGAAATGCCTCCAGCAAATACTGCTCGTTCCAGAAAGACACTTCTTGAATGATTGCATTGCTAGAGTAGTCGCGAGGGGAGAAAATGTCATGGACATGGACAACTACGCCGGCTGCGAGCTGGGGTAAGATCTGCAGAAATTCGGTAAGAACATCCCCCTGCGGGCGAATCACATGGGATGAGTCGATAAATAGAATGTCGTTTTTGCGCAGCGTCCTGAAAAGCGAGTATTCGAGGTCTTCGACTCGCTGGCGCAGCACATTGACACCTGTTGATTCAAGCCACGGCATTTCATAGGGCTCGACGCAGATGTGGTCACATTGACAGGCCGGATTTTCTTCCTGGTTACGGGCTATGGCCTGCCGCGCTACCAGCGTCGAGTTTCCAGATCCGATCTCGATAATGCGCGCAGGCTTGAGGTGACGGACCATGGCGTACCAGTATTCGGCATCTCCAGCTTCGAAGCCACCGTTACGAATATGGAAATACGGCGGCAGACTAGCCTGCTGGTCCCACCGCCCCCGAATCTCTGGCGCAAAGTTCTTTAACTCCTCAAGCAGGCTGAGCTGGCCGGATTCATTCCAATCGATTCCCGGTAACACACGCTCATCTTCCAATGCGTGCCGGAGATGACGGGGGTTGAACATCGGTTCGTAGTAGTGATCGCGAATCGGAAAGACACCAACCCAAAGCAGACAGGCTTTGGACCACGGTAACCGGGCCGCACCTATACGGCGAAACGCCTTCATCATCAGGCCAGACAGGAGCACCGGCAGCACCAAGGCCACGTCAATGAGCGGCAACGCGGCTCTGAGAAAGGGTTTAATCATGTTTCAGTTCTAACAACGATCGCGTATCCGCTCGATCTGTTTCACTCCGCCCGCCAGACCTCGCAACACCAGGGCCAACGCCTTCCCCATAACCTTACGATAAGCGCTGCCGGTTGTAGCTGTCATGGCCCGACCGGCCAGGTCCAAGGCAGCTCCCAGGCGGTTCAAGGCAAGCAGTGCCGGAAAGTAGTCCTCGGGGCGCGGCGGTGACTGTTTACTCGATTGCCGAACGACATCCAGCAAACTCGCCGCCCGGTGAGCATAAGTGTGACGCTCCAGCACTCGCTGCCGAGCTGCTTGCCCCATGGACGCCGAGCGCGCCGGATCAGCCAGCAATTCTCGGACCACCTTCAGCAGGGAAGCTTCGTCGCGATAGACAAGGTAGTGCACGCCTTCATCAAACAGGATCTCCAGTCCGTTGTCGATGACCGAGTCCGTAACCAGAGCAGCGCCCGCGCCGGCTGCCTCGAAGAACCGCATGTTCACGTCGTTGTTAACACTGCGGTTGAACACCACCCGAGCGCTAGCGTAAAGGATTCCCATGTCCTTCGGGCTGGCCGGGCCAAAGTTGCTGGAAGGGAATTCACGCTTCAAAGCTGCAAGCAAGGCATGACGAGCCGGATTAGCGTTAACGTTGGTGGAACCCACATGTGCAATATCCACACTTTTAGGCGGCAACGAGGCGGGCATGAGCTCCGGTGCAAAGCCCAGCGGCAACCAGTGCAACTGCCGCAGCCCGTCCTGCCGCAAGCGTTCGACGAACTCCTTTTGCGCGATGAACGTGACGTCAAACAAGCGCCCGATGCGCAGGTGCTTAGCGTAGTCCATGTGGGTATCGATTCCATACCAAGCCGTAAGACAGGACATGCGCTCAAGCCCCGTAGGGAACAGACGCATGGTGCCACCCTCGATGAAGAGTACGAGGTCCGGCACAAGTTTGTGCCTTGAGCAAATGTCCTCAGCATCCGCCCCCCCCCGCACACGGACATTCGCGAGTGGACTGGCGAAATCGGAGCATACGAAGATGTCGTGCCCACCGTCTCGCAACGCCTTGACCAAGTAATTGGCAGTGGCCGGGGGTGTGAGAGAGGCAAAAATGAGAATCTTCATCGACGCCTAGCTCGGATCAGATACTGGCACACGCCTAAATCAGGAATCAGTGCCAGCAAGGGAGCGGAAAGAATACGTCGCTTCCACGAAAGATTTTCCCGATTCTCGCGAATCAGCTCAATCTCAAGTCCAGCCTGCGAGAAGAGATCTAGAATTTCCCTTCGGGTAAAGAAGCGGAGGTGTGTGCGATCCAAGAGCCCGGACTCCTCGTAGCGCCATTGGCCACGGACAACTAGGTTGTAGAGCAGTGCAATATTTCGAACATTCGGAATACTGGCGACCATATAACCTCCTGGCTTGAGCCGCTGGAGATATCGCGTCAACGTACCCCACGGATCGCGCAGATGTTCAAGCACGTCTGCGAACACGATGCAATCAAAGTCCTTGATGTCATCTGGTAGGATGACCTGCTCAACATCGCCAATCCAATAGTCCGTATACACGCCGGCCAGCTGTGCTCCGGCCTCTGGATTGATTTCGACACCGAAGACCTGAGCCATGCCTTGGGCGCGCAAATTGCGGCCCAACCCACCGTAGCCACAACCAACATCCAGAATACGGCCGCATGCGCCAGGTATCAGGTCGGCCACATCCGAGCGCTGCCCCTCAAAATATTCACGAGGTGGCTTGACCAGATCACCCATCACGTCACCTTGCGACAAAAAAGAAACAAATTTCGATCCCATCGATCAGGCGAGCCCGGGCGCAACTGCGCGTAGAGTTGCCGCAGTTTTTGGGTACGCTTTTCGTCAAAGTCGTACCCTAATTTCCACATGAAGGCAATCCAGGCCCTATCAGACTTAATATTGCAGTGCCCTGGGATTCCACGTGTTCGACTAATATTAAAGAGCAACTCCGGAATTAAATGCACCTTGTTAATCAACTGAGATATTTCTTCATCGCGCATATGTTCTAGAACATCGAATGCAAGCAGCAGATCATATTTCTTGGCGACTGCATCATCCAAGCTTGCCATGTAGCACCCAGGGTTTTTACCGTAATGCTCCAGATAGAGTTGACGCGCGTCGGCCGAATAGTCGCACCCCACATAATCCAGTCCGCGCTCAGTCATCAGGTCAATCATCACACCTGGACCGCATCCGAAATCAATTATCGAACGCCATTTCGGCTCGCTTTCGATCAGGGTAGACAGCACCAGTCGTAAACTAGTCCAATCTCTGAACCAGGCGTCCTGAAAGAAGCTGTTGTCATACACAACCGGTCGGTTACGTAGGCGATGAAACAATCTACTAAGCATCAGTCTTGCCTCTCCCACTTATTGATGAAATAGGCCCTATTGCGCTGATGCAGCGCCTCGGTATCAATTTCCTTGCCCAGATATGCGACATTGCTACGGAAATTGCTAACCCCATGATGATGGTGATGCTTGATTTCCAAACCCGGCACTACCAAGCATTTCCAGCCTAATTTACGCAAGGTATAGCTCATGTCGATTTCCTCAAATCCGGCAGGCGAATAGGCTGGATCAAAGCCCCCCGCTTGCCTGAAGGCTTTTTCGCGCAACATGAACAGAAAGCCGGAGATAGCGTCGGCCTCTTCCACCCTCTCTTCCCCGACAAAACGCAGATGTTCAGCGCCCGTCCATAGCGCCCCCATAGGGCCGACCTGCCCAACGTCTTCCGCCGCAGTCAAAACCCTGAAAAGCTCCTCTGCCCCACCTTTGCCAACTTCTACATCGTCATTGACAAAGCACAAAGCCTCGCCCTCAGCCATCTCGGCGCCCATATTCCAGGAGCGCGCGACACCGACGTTGACACTGTTGAGGCAGTATTTGTCAATGTGCGGATGAGTGGAGACAAACTCCACCAACTCCTTGTCCTGTCCGTTGCAAACTACGATCACCTCGTGCGGCAGACTTACGTTATTGTGCAGGTCGCGCAACACGTCGGGCAGCGTGTAGCGTGGCATGAAAAATCGCGCCTTATTAAGTGGGCGCTTGAGGTGGAGCACGGGAATGATGAAGCTGACTTTGGGTTGCGGTTGGTTGGTCATGGTCTGAGCTGTTCGATGGCATCCCAGAACTCATCATTGGCCCTGGCGAAGTTGGCCGGGTTGCCGATGTCAAATGGGAAAGAGGTGGCACCGACGTTTCCGTTGGTGATGAGTTGGCAGCCACACAGCGCGGCCTCGGTCACTACCCGACCCTGCGGCTCGGGCCAACGCGGCAGGAAGACGAAGTGTTTCGCCCGGTTCATGAAATTGGGGATTTCGCTGTAGGGCACGCTGCCGTGCCAAGTGCCGAAGTCTAGTTTCTCCCCCGGTGTGATCTTGCCCACAAAATGGATGTTGGCACCACGAAAACGCTCGCGCATGGCAGCCAGGCCCTTGGCCTCGCCAATGACGCCAACGAAAAGGTAGTCAATGTCGCGCTCACGATGGTGGTTATAGAAGACAGTGCTGTCGATTGTGGGCTTAAGTACAAACGATGCCCGACCTCGATCTTCACCCAGAATGCCTTCGATGGTGCGCTGGTGCAGAGGAGACAGATAAACGTTGAGCGCAGACTTGGCGAAGAGCTTGCGCACCAGTGGGTCGAGTGCAAAACATTGCTGCCCAAAATCACGCAGCGCAAGGTTATGTACCAGATGCAGCGGCGATTTGTAAGCACACCGAGCCTGCGCCTGTCCGGAACATGGCAGGTGCCCGAGGTTGCAGACGTCCACATAGGCGTTGCTCATATGGATGAAGGGACGATTGTCTGCAATATCTTCTAGCAAGTCTGGTGCAAAACGCAGCCATGCGCCGCGGCTCTTGAGGGTCTGCGGGAAATTGAAAACATCCACTAACCAATACAGGTCTGCCTGGCCGATACCTTCATCCACACGTGGGCGGATCGAGCGTAGACGAATGGTGTGGCCACGCTTTCTTCCCGCATCGATTAACGCGCGGGTGATCATTTCCCCGCCACCGACGTGAATGATGGGGTTGAAGTAGGAAAGGCAGTCAATCTTCATCGCTTTTCGCGCCCTATCAGTCCCCGCTGACAAGCAACTGATCAAAGTAAGCGATGGTCTTTTTCAAGCCTTCCTCCAATTGCACTTGAGGCTCCCAACCACCTAGCTGCTCTTTTGCTTGGGTGATGTCGGGCTGGCGTTGCATTGGGTCATCCGCCGGAAGGGGCTTGAAGACTAGTTTGGACTTTACTCCGGTGAGAGCGATGACCTTCTCTGCCAGCTGGCGGATGGTGAATTCGCCGGGGTTACCCAAGTTGAGGGGCCCGGGAAAGCCGGGCGCACCGTCGGCGCCACGGGGGATGTCCATGAAACGGATGAAGCCTTCCACTAGGTCATCAACATAGCAGAAGCTACGGGTCTGCTGGCCTTCGCCGTAGATGGTGATCGCCTCGCCGCGCAGAGCCTGCACAATGAAATTGCTGACCACGCGACCGTCGTTGGGGTGCATGCGTGGACCGTAGGTGTTGAAAATGCGAGCCACGCGGATATCCAACCCATATTGGCGGTGGTAGTCGAAAAACAGAGTTTCGGCGCAGCGCTTGCCTTCGTCATAGCAGCTGCGGATGCCGATGGGGTTGACATTGCCCCAGTAGGCTTCAGTCTGGGGGTGTACGGCGGGGTCGCCATAGACTTCGCTGGTGCTAGCCTGAAAAATGCGAGCCTTGAGGCGCTTGGCCAGGCCCAGCATGTTGATTGCGCCATGCACGCTGGTCTTGGTTGTCTGCACGGGGTCGTGCTGGTAGTGAACAGGGCTGGCTGGGCAGGCTAGGTTGTAGATGTGGTCCACCTCGACGTAAAGCGGGAACGTGACATCGTGGCGAATGAATTCGAAGCGAGGGTGATCGAGTAAGTGCTCAATGTTGCGCTTAGCGCCGGTGAAGAGATTGTCGGCGCAGATAACCTCATCGCCGCGCGCAAGCAGGCGGTCGGCAAGATGCGAGCCAAGAAAGCCAGCGCCGCCGGTGATGAGGATGCGCTTACGAGGGTTGTATTTTCTCATGGGTTCAGTCCTGGCCAAAGAGGTCGCGTGTATAGACCTTGTGTTGGACGTCGCGGATCTGTTCGGTCAGCCGATTGGCAATGATGACATCCGCTTCACCCTTGAATGCGGCCAGGTCGTTGACAACGCGGGAGTGAAAGAACTGCGACTCCTTCATGACGGGCTCGTAGATGATGACTTCGACACCTTTGCCCTTGAGCCGCTTCATGATTCCTTGCACGCTACTGGCTCGGTAGTTGTCGGAGCCGGCTTTCATGACTAGGCGATAGACGCCCACAGTGCGAGGCTGGCGCGCCAGGATGTCTTGGGCCACGAAGTCCTTGCGGGTACTGTTGGCTTGGACGATAGCGCCGATGAGGGTCTGCGGCACTTCCTGATAGTTGGCCAGGAGTTGCTTGGTATCCTTAGGTAGGCAGTAGCCGCCGTAGCCGAAGCTGGGATTGTTGTAGTAGTTGCCAATGCGCGGGTCCATACAAACACCCTGAATGATTTGCTGAGTATCCAGTCCATGAATAGCAGCATAAGTATCGAGCTCATTGAAATAAGCCACCCGCATGGCGAGGTAGGTATTGGCAAAGAGCTTGATCGCTTCAGCCTCTGTGCTGTCAGTAAAAAGCACAGGAACGTCCTTGCGGATCGCCGCCTGCTGCAATAAACCAGCAAAGATTCGAGCACGCTCTGACTGTTCGCCAACGATGATGCGTGAGGGATGCAGGTTGTCGTACAAAGCGCGGCCTTCGCGAAGAAATTCGGGGGAGAAGATCAGGTTGTCGCAACCCAGCTCCTTGCGAGTGCGCAGCGTGTAGCCAACGGGAATGGTGGACTTGATAACCATGGTGGCCGCCGGATTGATGGCCATCACGTCGCGAATCACGGACTCGATCGAGCGGGTATTGAAAAAATTAGTGTCCGGGTCGTAATCGGTTGGTGTGGCGACTATGACAAAGTCTGCGCCTGCATAAGCGGCTCGTTTGTCCAAGGTGGCGGTGAGCCGCAACGGTTTATTGCGCAGGTATACCTCAAGCTCCGCGTCCTCGATCGGTGATTCACGCATCTGCAACATGGCCACCTTTTCAGGCACCACATCAAGCAATACGACGTCATTATTTTGCGATAGTAGAACAGCGTTAGACAAGCCAACATAGCCAGCACCGACAACGGCGATTTTCATTTTTTTCCTAATTGATGCTTCATGAATTCTAAGAAATTACTTCAAATAATTACATTATTTTTGGACATAGGTTTCATGCTTAGCTACGACCATAGGTGTCATCAAGTCGGACTATGTCGTCTTCGCTCAAGTAGCTGCCCGATTGCACCTCGATGATTTCCAACGGAATGGTACTGGGATTGGCAAGGCGATGCACCTCGCCCAGCGGGATGTAGGTGGACTGGTTTTCGGTGAGCAGCAGTTTCTTGTCGCCGCAGGTGATTTCAGCCGTACCTCTGACGACCACCCAGTGCTCAGCGCGGTGGTGGTGTTTTTGCAGGCTGAGGCTTGCACCGGGCTTGACCTGGATGCGCTTGACCTTGAAGCAACTACCTTCGTCGATGCTGTCGTACCAACCCCAGGGGCGGTGGACCTTGCGGTGCAAGGTGTGCTCATCGCGCTTTTGATGCTGCAGGGCATTGACGATGTGCTTCACATCCTGGCTGCGCGACCGGTCGGCCACCAGCACGGCGTCGGGAGTTTCCACCACCACTAGGTTTTGAACGCCGACCAAGGCTACCAGCCGGCTGGTGGCATGCGCCAGCGTGTTATGGCTGTCGGTGGCCAGCACGTCCCCAACTTGGGCGTTACCGTGCGGGTCTTTGCGCAATACGCCCCACACGGCGTCCCAGGCACCAAGATCGCTCCAGCCGGCGCCGAGTGGGACCATTCTGATGGAGAAACAGCTCCCAGGGCAGCGCTCCATGACGGCGTAGTCGATGGAGTCGCTGGGTATGGCGGCAAACTCGACCTTGCCCGGTCTCACAAATGCGGCATCGCTGCTGCGCTGGGCCCAGGCAGCACGTGTGGTAGCCGCAATATCTGGGCGAAAGCTTATGATGGCCTGGAGCCAGACGGACGCTTTCAGCACAAACATGCCGGCGTTCCAGAAATAGTCTCCCTCCCCAAAGTATTGCCTGGCTGTGGCTTCATCGGGTTTTTCGACAAAGCGCTTGACCACCATGGTGGGCGTGGGCGCAACAACGGCCTGGATATAGCCATAGCCGGTTTCGGGGCGGTCGGGCTTGACGCCCACGATTACTATGGCGCCCTCGGAAGCCTGGCGTATAGCATTGTGTATAGCACCATTGAACGCCACGACGTCCACCACGGCCTGGTCTGCCGGCGTGACGATTAGCACGGGGTCGTCGCCGTTTTCAACAGCAGCCAATGCTGCTAATGTCAACGCAGGCGCAGTGTTTCTGCCGACCGGCTCAAGCAGGGCAGCACCCGGTTCGACGTCGATTTCACGCAACTGCTCTAACGCCAGAAATCGATGTTCTTCGTTGGTGACAATTAAAGGAGCACATAGTTCTACGCCATCACCCGAAAGATTCATCAAGCGTTTTGTCGCGTCTTGGAAGAGGCTATTGTTTCCCGTCAGGCAAAGGAATTGTTTTGGAAAGCCAGAGCGAGAAAGCGGCCAAAGCCTGGTGCCCGAACCACCACAAAGAATTACAGGCGTAGCCTTGATCATGCAGGTCATAGGGATTCGCCCCCGATCTCGGACTTCAATTCATCAATTTCCCGCTGCAGCACTTCATGCTCCTTAACTTTGCGCCTCAAAAACTCCGCCGTGAGCTTTGACTTCTCCGCCACTCCGGCTGGGGTGAGTAAATAGGCGTAGCGCAACTTTTTCTTGCTCTGGCTGAAGTTCTGCATCTTGACGAAGCCCTTTTCAACCAGTGCCTGGAAGCAGAAATTGATCGTGCCAAGTCCTACCCCCAGATCCTTGGCCAGCGCACGCTGACTGACCTGCGGCGTCTGATGCAAACGGCGCAGGACTTCAAACTGGATTTCCTCTTGGAAACCAGCCATTTTATGAAGTGGGGATACGAGACTCAATGTGATTCAGGAACGCTACCGCCGTGCCGTTTCACGAACAGCATGCGCGGTCAGCGGGTTTTAGCGGGACCCGGAATAAAAAATGCGGCAAAAGGCGCTGCCGCAAGTTCGACGGACGAACGGTATTTTGCCACACCGTCATGACTTTGAGAAAGGTTTTTGCCAAAACTCGCCGTCGCGCAGATACGAGATGCTGGGTTGTGCTGCTGTAAGTTGCGGCAACTGACACGCGGATTTTCGTGTTGCGTGTCAATGCCCCTTGTCTGTGCTGTGCGTCACAGAGCAAAGTCAAAGCAAGGTAGGGGCAAATGCGTACAGCGCAGGCGTTTACCTGTGAACACGCTGCCGAAAAAGAAAAACCGCCGTACCACAAAGTGATACGGCGGTTTGAAATGGTGGTGGAGTATAGCAGTTCGGCAAACACTCATCCCGTAGGTGTGAGACGTGCCGTCCTTGGCTTGCCCCCCAATGAGGAATGCGGAGTGCATCCAAGGATCTGCTCTAACCACCTCACTGGTTCGGGAAATTCCATCCCGGTGCGTGTGTCGGCTA
>JACCDU010845405.1_pt1 | contig 28378 bp, 42 predicted proteins | sample 7446081 | NCBI WGS metagenome assembly JACCDU01 (sample SAMN15323447, study PRJNA562643) | freshwater metagenome | isolation source: river surface water | place: USA:Blue River Watershed | collected 2017-08-17
ATAACCATCGAATTGACGATACATGTTGATCATGGCTTCGTCATTATCGTAAACAAAAGTAAGACTCCGAGTACCCATTTGCAATGCTCCTTTAATCAATCAATACATGTATTATATGCCCAAAACGATTAAATGTCAACCTTTTTTTGCAGGAACACAAATAAATTCCCGTTGTGTTTTTACAACAATTTCAAGTGTTTTGCCAATCTGAACTAGTTCGGATTTGGGGAGCATTTCAGGATACGGGGCCAAACGCTGAAAATAGACAGCCCTAATGGCACTCTGACAAGAGGGCATATCCTGATACTGACCCATAAACAGACCAGTAGCGACTACAATCAAATTGAACATTACATCAAATCCACTTGAACTTCAACCGAAACCTGCTTACCTTCATGGTTGAAAACCTTAACATGAGTTCCAAGACCAGTTGGGCGCTTACCTTCGGGAAGATACTGATCGTTACCGAGTGAAGTCAGGACACTCGTAACCGCGACACGCTGGTCATGAAATGCCATATCGAAAGCACCCTTGACCGTAGTATAGAAACCTACCCCGTTGCAGATTACACGAATCTTACGGCTATTGTCAAGACCACTGATGTATCGCTTAGTACGCATTTTCAAGTCCTCTTTATCAGTTTCAATACTACGTATTATATACCCAAAACGAATTATTGTCAAGCCTTAGTGAAAACTTTATAGGCTTCCAAAGTTCGCTGAGTTTGGGCCAATGGGCTTTTCTCAATGAACTTCAACATTCCGGCAAAATCCAACCCCAAAAACTCTGCATCTTTACGGAGTTGCTTGATTGCTGTTTCCATCTTCATTTTGAGTCCTTTATCTAACTGTCTAAGAGTCTATTATATACCCAAACCCATTTAATGTCAAGCCTTAAAAAAGCACAGGAGTGTGGGTTTTTTCACCCTTTAGGGTCATCCAAACTTCTTTTTCCTCTGAGTAAATCAGTTCAGCATGTTCCAATAGTGCCCTGCGTAAACCTTCATCCATACGCAACCATCTATCAACGGTGTCGTAATCACCCCAGGCTTTGGCTTTCAGTCCTGAATTTTGAAGCCAAACACACAGCATCTTCAGACCTTCAACTGTATTGGCAGGGTGACTGCGGCACATTGCGCCAACAAAATCGTTAGCAAGTAATGCCGTGAAAAAACTACCAGGTTGGAATCCATGAACAAAGTAATTGAAAATAGGATCAGCATATTCTTTCGGCACATTGTATGTGACAAAAGTTTCGTAAAACCTATTGGTACTGTATGGTGTTAGTTTCATTTTTAAGTATGCTCAACAATTTCAATCCCTGCGGCTTCGATAGCACTCACACATACCGGGCAGGGCTTTGCAAGCGCGGGGTTACCCTTACTGTCCCAACGACTGACAAAAATCCTATGAGCCTTGGTCAAATCTTTGCAACGTATGATAGCATGGATTTCAGCATGCAAGAATTGCTTTTCAGGAAGTCCTGCCTTTTGCGCATGTAATGCCTGTAATGGATGGGTCTTGACATAACTGTTTTGACCCACCGAGATAACTCGGCCCCTCTTGTCATAGATGACTGCGGTAAGAGCCTGCTTTGCCATGTTACTTTTTCGACGGGAACGAATTCTGAAACAGACCGGCAATGATGATTGCGGCAACCCAAGTTTCAAACGTATATGGAATTGCTAGTACAGGGAATAGCGTATTCAATGCCCAAATAGTAGCAATGGGTGCAAGAACAATAATTGCAATTGCAATTAGTACAAGTAGAAAAATCTTCATCATAAGTTCCTTAAAGTTTTGAAGCAAAATTTATCAATTCCAAAACGTCATTGACATTTTGATAACCCTGAACATCGTCATCCTTATAGGATACAAATTCTCGGTTAGGACCAATCAATGCAGTTTCTACAGTGGTAGCCTGCTGAGGCTTACCCATCTCACTGAGAAAATCTGCACGATAGTTTGAGCCATAGTTGCCCGGTCCAAACTGTACGCTTACAGTGTAGCCATTGTCAAAGGTAATCTGAAAACCTTTGTTGTCATTAATCACAAACATATTTTCTCCTACTCAATCCCAACGCTTTTTGTCACCTGATTCTTCGTTATCATCATACCCTGCGGTATATGCTTCGATTTCTTCAGGAGTCATATTTTCTTCTTTAACTTCCTCACTAGAGTAGGTAGCACCTACAAAATAGTGAGGCCTAAATCCACGACCATAATAACTGTCAGCACTACCACGGTCATAAGGACCACCATGACGCTTATCATATTCCATTTTACATGCTCCAATAAGATTCACTAGAAGGCGAGCAGTAGTAGGGCGTATCGTAACGCTCCTGAAACTCCTTACCATTCATCATGTTACGGCGAGTGACAAACGTTTCGTGGATTTCATAACGAAAACCATCACGCTTGAGCCAAGTGTTCTTGACCGTATGCTCCAGCATAGAAAGATTGTCGGTGTTATAGTCCTTCTTAAGGACCAATCGCTCACCAGCCTTCGTGCGCTTGTCAGTCTTGTAAACTTCAACAGTGTAAGAAGTCATGTCAATCTCCGTTTTCTCAGTCTATACATGTAGTATATGCCCAAAACGAATTAAAGTCAAGCCTTTTTATCCAAAAAAGATCCGTTGTAAATCAACAACTTAGATGATTTAGATCCAGTTCTACCCGGTATTTCATGTATTCAGGGAACCTGTTTTTGAGAAAGAGTACCTCTTTTTCTACGTCATCCATACTCCAGCCAGGGTATGAGTATGACACAAAAAAACTCTCGTTTTTGTAGATATTGACAACGTATGCATTAGTACTGCTAGATTGAGGAGTTTTAAATTTCTTAATTGATTTATATGATGGCATACTGTCCTCCTCTTGTGGTACTATTTATATAGGTTTAATTTGTTTTTTATATAGGATTGCTTTAATAATGTTGAATATGTATAACTGCGATTCTTAATGGCTTCATATTTGTGTGTGTTATTATATACACCTAATGCATATAGTCCGGCATATTCTAAATGATTTAACATATCAATTTTGCCCTGACAATATTCATATAACCTATTAGTTAATTCATTTGCTTTAGTACTATTAGTCCAATCACCCTGCCAACCGTATGATGCCATATTCTTATTACCATGATGGAAGTTAATTACATCAATAATTTTATAGCCAAACTTTTCAGGATCCTTATCTAACTCACTATAGAAATCACCACCGATAATACCAGTGGGTCTTGTGATACTCAGTGATCCAAATTGAAATGATCTTAATAACTTCTCATCGATAACTTTATTAACAGACTCAAAAATAGATTCCTCAGAATCGCCATTAAGACCTATAATCATACCACCGACTGTATAAGTATCGGGGCTTAAATCTCTGATATTTTTAAGTGTCTCATAATTATTTCCTAAGCCACTTTTCTTTCTAACTGCTTTACTAGCCTCTGGATTGAAACTTTCAATGCCAAAGAATAAACTACGAAACTTAATCTTACCTAATAACTCTAATTGTTGTTTTCTACTAGTAATTAAATCTAGTCTAGCATATGCAGTGATTTCAGGATGATAATTCAATCCACTCATTGCTTCTAAAACTATTTCTAGTTTTTCATCAGTTTCGTTTAACGTATCATCGCTGGCAAAATAATGCTTGATACCATACTTGCTGTAAGATTCTTGAAAATAGTTTCTTAACTCTAGTGGATCGGCAAGTTTAGTAATCTTAGCATTACGCAATTCGTAATTGCAAAAGATACAATTGAATTTGCAGCCGACACCTACTTCAAAACCTAGTATATCGTGTTTTGATAAACAATCATCATCTTTAATAACAGGTATAACAGGGTTGTCAATTACTTGATTAAAGTTATGATTAACTAATACTAGTGGATCAGTTTGTTCAATGTAAGGTGTTAAATCCTTGTTATCTAACCATGCATCAAACATCTCCATACTACGACCTAAAAAGAAAACATCGATTAGGTCATTTAATGATTCATCGTAGTTACGTGCGCCACCGTGTATAACTTTAATTTTGGGATACTTAGTTATAGCCCATTCTAGCAATGGACGTAACTTATAAACATCGATGGCATTAAAGGGTGTAGATATAGCAATTACAGGCTCATGCTCACCTGCTAACTCACTCTTAACTACACCCTTTAGGTCCTCTATAGACCAGTGCGTGAACCAATCAATGATTGTTGCACTATGCCCCCTCTTTTCAATTCTTCGGCGTAACTCAAATGACCCCATGCTACGGAAGTGTAGATGTGGCCATGTTCCGTTACTGTTCTCCGAAAGAATTAAAAACTTCATCAAACACGATTTGTAATTACTTCGTCAGCCAAACCATAATCTAGGGCTTCTTGTGCGCTCATAAAAAAGTCACGCTCCATGTCGGCTTGCAACTGAGAATAATTTCTTCCCTTGCTATTGTGCTTGACATAGATGTTAGTCAAGTTCTTTTTCATTTCAAGAATTTCCTTGACTTGAATCTCCATGTCAGTTGCCTGACCACGTGCGCCACCTGATGGCTGGTGAATCATGTGTCGTGCATTGGGCAGAATCTTACGCTTACCGGCTGCACCTGCCTGTGCAAGTAGTGAACCCATTGAACATGCCTGACCCATTACGATAGTTGTAATGTCGGGCTTGACAAACTGCATAGTGTCATAGATTGCCATGCCAGCAGTTACACTACCACCCGGGCTATTGATGTAAAGATAGATATCCTTAGTGTCATCTTCGCTTTCAAGGTATAGCAACTGTGCTACGATAAGGTTAGCCATCTGATCATGTACTTCGCCTTCAAGCAAAATAACACGATCCTTAAGTAGGCGACTATAAATGTCGTATGAACGCTCACCGCGTGAAGTCTGTTCAAGGACGATAGGTACTAGACTCATGTAAAATCCTTTTGTTGTTTTAGAGTATTAATATTACTACATACAGTAACCAAATGCAAGCATTATGGTTAGATTATTTTTACCGAACTGACATATTGACGCTTACTTAGTTCATGAGGTACATTGAACTTGTTCGGTACCATATCTGCTAATGGAATATACCCGGGTCTGTTGTAAGGGTGATTGAGAGGAAAGCCTCTACTATCAAAAAACTCTTTGTGTTCTTCGTAGTAATTCTTTATTCTAATTCTATTATTACGCCAAGTCTCAGTTGATGTTCCAAAAAATCTTACAACGAAATCAGCCGTATAATGTCTAAAGGGTTTGTATGCTTCGGGTGCAATGTACTGGTCATTGTCGATAGCCAAATCTTCTAGGGTCTTGCCAATTTCTACATACAGCAAATATACAGTGCCAAATTCATAGTGATCAGTGAAATGGTTATAATCTTCTAATTCTAATTCGTCATTTCTATTCATGCCGAACCAAGTAACGATATGTCTAGGCATGATCTTTCTACCAAAGTTATCTACAAAGGATTCACATCTATGAACTTCGATGTTCAACTGTGCTAATGCATGCTGAACGTACTCAGGTGCACCAACGTAAAAGTCATGTGGTTGATCCAACATCCCATGATATACCTCAAATATGTGGTGTAGATAGTTTAATGTATCTTGGTCAATAGGATCTGATACTCTGCGATTGACGATTGGTTTATAATCATCAATGATTTCACAGCATCTATTAATGGCTTCTATTGCTCTTAGTTTTTCTGTGTTGTAATCATCAAACCCATAGAATCTTTTAGGGTCATCAATAGAATATAGACTTGTACACACCGCAACTTTACTAGCCCATTTCTGAGCAATGTTGGTGTCACGTATTTTATATTGTATTGTTATCGGGTCTAAGACGTTTTTAGGATCAGAGTACTCTATGTGCAATTCTGTGTACATAGAAATATATAGTCAGATTTATACCTTACGTAACTTTCTTCCTACGTCACCCATCTTAGATGGTGTTTTGGCTACTGGGTTAGATTTGATACCCTTAGCAATTTTTTCTGCACCTACTTTAAAGTCTTTCTCACTACCAGTTTCATCTCCTAAGCCTACGCCCAACTCGTTAGGTTGATCTAGTGTAGTCTTAGGTGCGGTGTTTGAAAGTTTAAATGAGAAGCCACCTTTAGTAGGATCAGTTGCACCTGACTTAGATTCAAGTGTAATCTTACCTTCTAGTTTTGCGGGCCACTGTGTAGCAAAACTCATGACACGTGTTTTTGCATCATAGTCAGCATATTGCTGAATGAAGTTCATATCCAAGATAGCAAGAATAACATCTTGGAATTCAGGTAATGCACTGCCTTCGTTAACTGCTTGCATGACTGCTAGTTTAACGGCGTGTGTTAACTTACCACCATTTGAAGATGGTTTCTTAAAGTCAATGTTACTCCACAATTCAGAATATTCATTTCCCATTGTTTCTGGCTTACGTGATTTAAATGCAGCCATACTATCGGTAACTTCTTTAACAATGTCTTGCTGCCATGGCAAGAAATCTTTGAATTGATCGGGTACACTTTCAGGAACATATTGATTCAATAAGTTCATTGCTTGAAATACCTGTGATACTGTCTTAGGCTGAGGCAAAGGGGTGTCAGGATTACATAGATCGATGAATGCAACGCTCGCCTCATAGTCTGGATTGTCTCTAATCTCTTGTGGAATCTTTAATCCACCTACGCTTGGTGGCGCACCGCCGCCTTTGCCCTTACTAGAAATATTAACTTTGTGATTTGTTTCTTCGTTGCTGATACTTGCATAACTATCAGCAATGTTTGTATTTGCTTTGCTTGGGAAATTGATTACAAGTGCTTGAGTTGTTGCACCTAACCATTCTTCAAAACCCTTGCGTCTAGGGAAACGTGAAGTACCCGACACTAATGCAAGTACGCCTAAGTATTCGCCAGCATAGTCTACAATACTGTCTCTAATTTTATTAGGAACTTCCTTAGGAATTACAGGGTTATCACCTGCCATGATAGTTTCTGCCATACCAATAACGATACGACCATAATCAGTTGATTGAAGTACTTTGTTATTAATGATAGCATCACCTAAGTCCATTGCAGGGATATCATAATCGGTGATACCAATTTGGCTTGGCTTTAACAATGCGGCTTCTTTACCAGTCTCTTCGCCTTCTTCGCCCTTGCTTGCTTGTCCACCTAAGTCTGCTGTTTTTAAGAATTTATTCAGAGGAGATTCTTCTCCTGTATCCATTCTTATTTTGATTCCACCCTTGAATGCACCTTTGTCAAACATTGCCTGAAAACGATCTGCTTCATCAGGATCAGCCGTCATAGGCTCTTTGTCAGTAGTATAGAAAGGCATGCCGGTACGAATCATTTCAATGAACTTGTCGAAACGTTCAGGATATTTGGTAATGGTACCGGCACTCAGAGTGCGGTCTTCGGCTAAGTAGTTTAAATGGTCAAGGATATCACGCATAGTAAGACTATTTATGCGTTTTAACACTTAAAGAAGTTTTGATGGAGAAACCATTTGCGCATTCTATGATGACGTTTTAGTGCGATTCCATGCTCTGCTAGTTTATCACGATATACATAAAAACTTGGCCCATGACTCATAAGAGGTTCCATACCCTTGCGCATGCGCTTTTTGCTATTAATATCCCACTGATACTGATGACACATTTCATGTGCTAGTGTATCAATAAGCCATTGTTGACAGAACCACTTATTAAATAGGTGAATTCTGACATTAGATTTTTTGACTTTAGGATTAGGTCTAAAATCTTTGGCTTCACACATTCCCCAATAGTCTTTGGAACGATTAAAAATAATGAATTCCGGAGTAGGGAGTTTATTGTCAAATATAGTCTTATTCAATAAGCGAAATAGGTGCCTGACCTCTTTAATATTGGTCCTGTAGACTAATCTCTTTTGTGCAGAAATTGAGGGAAGTTCTGCGCTCATGTATTCTTTAAGTTTTTTGGAACTCATGGCATCTCCAAATATGTGCATATATTTATTGTCTACTGATTGCGCAAAATTTGCAGTTATTTAGGAAAAAATAAAAGGTTAACAAACCCGATTAAATATATTTTTAGGAGAAATTTATGGAAATCATTATCGGCTTGATCGTATTAGGCGTGATTGTTTATTTCGGTTACAAGCATCTTAACAAGGAAAAGGCTGACGGTTCACATCCATTGGACAGCGTGACAGTAGCACCTGTTGTGGAAACCGTACCGGTACCTGAAAAGGTAGCAGAACCTAAGGTGTTCGTTGATGGACATGGAGATGTTCGTGAGACAGTACCTGTTAAGGCACCTGCAGCCGTCACAGCAAAATCTTCAGCACCCAAGAAACCTAAGGCAGCAAAGAAGCCGGCTGCGGCAAAACCCGCCGGATCTGCAAAGCCCAAGGCTCCAAAGAAGCCAAAGATGACAGTTGTTAAGTAATAAATGCAAGATATCGGGTTTGATATTATTACAGACCTAAATCTATCCCCTGAGGATAGTTTTAACTGGGAGGGCAAGGCAACAAGTTTGTATTGTTTGGTTTCTGGTAACGTTAGTAGCGATATCAGAACAGTGCTACAAACTCTTGCCCATCTTAGTAAATTTTACCACGGTGTATTCTTTGTCCCCGGCACATTAGAATATCTTACCTCCCCGGATATTGAGCAAAGAACTGATGAACTATCAGCGATTATTTCTCAAATTCCTAAGGTAGTAATGCTACATCACAATGTAGTCATTATTGACGGGATTGCAGTCATGGGAGCCAACGGTTGGAATGATGCAGTAATGTTAGATTCTATCAATACTAATGAGATAGAATATAATTCTGCTAGATTACAAGATATGGCTTATCTACATCAGTCAATCAAACGACTTCAAAAGCACCTAGATGTTAAGAAGATCATTGTCATGACTAATGCGATACCGGACGGGGATTTATATTTCGGGGAAGCACCTGATATTGCTAATAATCAGATACCACTTAATGTTGTACTGACGGGTGACACTGAACATAAAGTTAAGTATTGGGTGTTCGGGAATTACGAAAAAACTACTGATACTTATCTAAACGATATTAATTATATCAATAATCCCTATATACGCAAAAGTCCCTACTGGCCCAAACGTCTAACTATCTCAGTTTGATGATTCTGCTTCAACTTTGATTTGCAAGGGATAGCCCTTAGCCCTAGCATCTAGGGTCACTTCAATACCCTTCTGTTCTGCAATCTCATAAGGAAGAACAGCAACGATTGCGCTACCCTGTTCGTGGATATCCTTAGTGATCTGCGTAGCAGTATCAGGGTTATAATTAAAGTACTCTACCAGACTATCGATGACGAATTCCATTGAAGTTTGGTCATCATTGATATAGATGATTCGAAACAATGGGGGTTCTTGTAGACCTACGTTAGGCTTAATCTTGCTCTTTGTTTCTGCATTTGCCATTTTATTTTACCTTATGAAATGTTAGTAGACGACACCATGCCGTCTACTAACAGACTACACTATATTATTTATTGTAGGAAATTGCAATCTTCTTGGGCTTTTTTTCCTCAGGAATCTTGCGCTCTAGGTTAACAGTAAGAATACCGTTAGCCACATGTGCTTCAATTACTTCAACATGGTCTGCTAAAGTGAATGTACGCACAAAGTTGCGGGCTGAAATGCCGCGGTGTAGAAACTCTACGCCCTCACGAACATCTACTCCCTGTTCACCCTTAATGGTCAATTGATTATTTTCAACTTGAACATCAATTTCCCCATCATTGAATCCAGCCACAGCCAATTCAATTGCGAACTGGTCGTCTGTGTACTTGATTACATTATATGGGGGATAGTTGGTGTTAGATTGCTGATGTGTGATTCGCATCAACTCGTCAAATACGTTGTCGAAACCGACTGCAAATTTGTGAATTGAAGGAATATCGAGGGAACGAAGGTTTAATTCTCTAGTCATGTTTTATCTCCTTTATTAAGCAAGACTGATTGTAATGTAGACCCGACCATCGGCATCTACAACATTATTTATGATACACTATTGCGTAAAAAAATAAAGTATTTTGGGTATTAAAATAAGCGAGGAGGCAATTTTTGACTTTGTATGTGCTTTTTCCAACGTCTTTTCGCAAGTGATTTTGCTATCTTTTTTCTGATAGAAGGTTTGATATATGTTTGACGTTCCTGCAATTCCATGAGCAAGCCAGACTCTGCTACTTTTTTCTTAAGTTTTCTCAGAGCCTTGTCTATATTATCGTCTTGTACAATTACCTTTTTACCTTGCAGTTTTCTCATATAAGTGGCGTAGGATTTTTAACTAAATCTACGTCTATATTTATCTCGGTAATAGAATTTTCCTTGTACTTTTTGGTATGAAACATGTGGGGTAACAGGATCTTTTCGATTTCTGTCTGCAATCCACGGGCTCCTGTTTTTAAATCAATACAATTCTGTGCAATCTGTTTAATAGCATCGTCTGTGAAATTGAGTTCGATGCCGTCGATTGAAAACAAATACTTGTATTGATCAATAAAACTGTTCTTAACATCAGTGAGAACTAGTATCAACTGGTCAATAGTCAATTCTTCAAGTGCAATAGTAGTAGTAAAACGCCCAATGAATTCAGGAATCATACCGAATCTAGTCAAGTCATCCGGGGTCGCTTGATCTAGTTTGACATTTTCAGACTTTGACTTCACTTCTGCGCCGAAGCCAATGCTTGACCCTTGAATTCTATTTTTAATTACGTCATTTAGTCCCACAAAAGCACCGCCAGCAATGAATAGAATATTCTTAGTGTCTATTTCAATCATATCACCTTGCGGGTTCTTGCGCTTTCCCCCGGCTGAAATCCTACACTTTGTGCCTTCAACCAACTTAAGCAATGCTTGTTGTACACCTTCTCCGGACACATCACGTGTAATGCTTGTGCTTTCACTCTTACGTGCAATCTTGTCGATTTCATCAATAAACACAATGCCACGTTCTGCACGTTTAACATCACCCTCTGAGAGATTCAATAGCATTTGAATCATTGATTCAACGTCATCTCCCACATATCCGGCTTCAGTTAAACTAGTTGCGTCTGCCACTACGAATGGAACATTCAAGTATTTTGCTACACTACGTGCCAATAATGTTTTACCCGATCCAGTGGGCCCGATCAACAATACATTACCTTTGTTGATTTCTAGGTCTTTGGGAGGATTATTGATACGTTTATAATGGTTAGCAATGGCAACACTAAGTACTACCTTGGCATTATCTTGTCCGATAACATGAGAATCCAAATGATCTTTAATGCTATATGCATCAAAGTCTTTAGTATCTTCTTTCTTAGGTTCTTCTGTAGTTTTATCGTCTACAATAAGTTGGTTACACAAGTCAATGCAATCACTACAGATTGAAACATCGTCACCAACAATTAGTTTTTTGACCTCGTCCTTGTGATGACCACAGAAAGAGCAATGTGTTAATTTCTTTTCTGACATAACTTTACTTATCTATACCTATTCTTGTGGCAATCTTTATTACGGGTCACAGACAATTCAATATGATTGATATCACGAATGTTAATAGTTTTTCCCCTACCTAATTCAACTTGCACTTCAAATTTTTCTATCTCGTTTCCGTGAATTGTTAATTCACCGGGTTGACCAATACCATAAAATGATCTTTGTCTCCCACTTAAATATCTGGGATACACACATTTATTTATTATAACTTCCCTACGTAGGTTAGTTATACTTAATAATAATCTTGGCTCGTTGTCTCCTATTAATAATTCTCGTACTAGTCTCATTCTAGTCAAATCATTGAAATAGTAAACATCTCTGTTTCCCATTAACAAATCTTTGGGATCTTTTGCCTCAATAATAATACGTCCCTTGCTGGGCCGAAATATATTATAACTACTGTCCTGTGAATGTTTCAACGTTTCATTCAGTGCGACAATAAAATTGTAATTCCAACGAATTTCATATGGTACTACTAATATGATTCCTCTATGTACATCAGTCTTAAACTGATAGGGTTTTTGCATAAGAGTGAATGCATTCTTTGGATAATATTGAAACAATGACCTAATTAATTCATCACCCTTTTCACGCTCATAAAAATATGTATCAATTTGTATTTGATGCTTATGATTATCAAACTGGTGAGTGTTAGATGGTTCGGTAAGTAAAAAATCTCTGAGTTTACTTTCAGAAACATTTACTTCCATCAATAATGTGACGTTGTTCTCGCTTGAAACATTTGATAGTATTTTAAAACTATCAACATAACCGGCACTATATGTTTGAATATTGTTTTTTACCATTGAAAAGTTGCGTTGTTCACGCTCACTAATTACAATAGTACCTAACTTATATTCAATTGCTGTACGAAAACCATTTAATTTTGCTTCCTCAAAAGTTTGCCCTGCACTAGTAACTTGTATAGGCTGGGCAAAACAATTGAGTGGCAACAGTAACGCAAATAGAATGCGCCACATGATTTAGTTTCCAGAGATAAGACCGCGAATCTTTCTTAAATCTTCTGTGTCATTCTTAGACCAATTGATAGTACATGCAATTGTTTTGCCGTTTACTACATTGGTATTGATGACTTTGAATCCTACTAATCGACCCTGTGCATTAGTTGTCACAGTGCGAACCATGTCAATATCACTATTGACTAGTGCTTCTTGGATACTAAAGTTGGTGTCTTTATCTGGATCAGTTTCAGACATTGAAACCTCATCACCCTTCTCGGTGCGAGACTTCATGCGATCCTTTTGATTTTCATTTTGACGGCTACGTAGTTTAGAAATACGTGAATCAGTTACGTTATCACCAAATACGTAACTTACTACGTTAGCACGTGCATTATCACATGCTTGTAATGTAACTGTCTTTTGAATCAAGTTAGTAGCGCCCACGCTTGGCTGAACACCTACTGCTTCGATTGATTCAATGTTACACTTTTTGTTATTCCACAACCAACCACAATTCTTAGTGATCTTAATAGTTTCACCTGGAATATTAGTTTTGAATGTTTGAGATTCGATACTAGAAATCTCACCCTTACTAGGACCTTGACTTGCACATCCTGCAAATGCAAGGGCAACAACACCTAACAATAAACGACTCTTCATAAATCCTCCAATGGAGTTAGTTAATTACAAGTTTAATTGTATATTAACAATGATTTACTATCAAGTATTTTGGCTACGTAGATACTCTTCAATTTGGGCACGTTCATTGTCTGACAACAATTCAACGTCATATTCGCCCGCATCAATCTTTTGGATCAAGAACTTGATATATTCGTCATCATATAGATATGAATCAGATTGTTCCTTATTGATTTCAATCCATTTATGTCCATCGAACTTATAGACACGATTTGGTAACATGTCTACACGAACAAATACATCGCCCTTTTTAGCAATTTTGGGGAAAGATGTTCCAAAGTTAGTGTTAACTTGAGTGGTTGAATCGGCAGTTAGTGCAAAGAATTCTGGTCGCATTGATTCCAATGCTTGTCTAGATATTGACTTACCTTCAAATTCAATGTATCCGCCGTCAGTCTCGTTTAATGTTACGCCTTCTGTTCTGATGACTGGGGCTGGCTTGACTGGCTTTGGTTCTTCAACAATTGCATCTTCAACTGGTTCCAATTCATCATCGACTGTATTTGTATCGGCCACAGGTGTTTCGAGTACATCTGTTCCCACCACTGCATCGTTTTCAACAACTGTTGGTTCAACAACTGCTGGTTCATCTGGTTCAACATTTTTAATCTCCTTAGATTCCAATCCTGGAACTAAAATCTTGATTGAAGGTTGCTCTTCATCAAACGGACCGTCGATTACGTCACACTCTTTGTTTGGACAGAACGGACCAATACCCGGCGCATTAATTAATGGTGTGCCGCATTTATGACATGGATCTAACTCATCGTCACTTTCTTCCGCAACTTTTTCTTCTACTACGGGTTCAATTGCAGGCTCTGGGGTTGGTGTGGGTGAAGGTACAATCTCATCATCCTTCTTTTCTTCGTCCTCACGCATCCATCTGAAACTATGTTGTGCGGCAATAACCATTGTTAGTGCTAATGGGTCAAACACGAACACGATTAAAATGATCATCCAACGGACAGCACGTTCTAATGTATTAGCATCGGGGTTGTCACCGTAAATCATTGCGGCAACATACTTGATAGGACCTACTTCTGCTTCAACCTTACGTAGTTGTGAAGCAAGTGGTGCTCTTTCTTCTTGAATCTTTACAATACGTGCTTGTGCTAATTCAATCTGTCTAGTTAGATCAGCACGTTCTCTTGCTTGTGATCTACGAACTGCTACAGCACGTTCAGCGCCTGATTGTGAGAATACACTGCCATCACGTTGTTTAATTTCTTTATCTTTACTTGCAGTAATACCAATAACTGCATCGTCCATCTGCTTTAATAGACTACGTGCGGCATCGATATTTTGACGCTCGTTTGCAATCTTTTCGTCAAGCAATGCCACTTGAGCAGCCTGGTCACCAACAGGAACACCCTGATCAATATGGGCCTTAGATAGGAATCCAAAGATACCCATGCTGGTTAGTAATGCCAGTGCCATTACAGCAGGCACTAGATATATTTTAAGGGTCCAGCCTGCACGATCCCAATAACGGTGCAACCATACTGTGGCTACAACTTTGGCTACTTCTAATGCACCTCCCATGATAATAATAGGAATAACAGCAGCCGCAAAGATTGCAGTTAATCCTAAGATACTGTACCATGCCGCGATGGTACTTAAGGTGAGTGCTACCAGTAAGGTTAAGGCAGGTAGGCTAAAGATTCTCTTCAAAAAAGTCATCTAGTATTTAGCCCCTGAGGACCTTATATCTATAGACTTATTTGAAAAGATGTCCATATGTGTCCATAAACTCTTCAAGTGACATAATCATCTTTCTAGGTATGCCAGGGCCTTGTTGAATATGATATGTCACCCAAGGCCCTGTTTCACGGCGCTTTACTTGAATAACTTCAATGCTATCTCCGTCATCAAAAGTAAAACTTTTACCGATTAAATCTTGACCTCGACTGTAATCATAAGGTTCAAAATCTTCTTCAATCATCCTCTACCTCGTAGGACACTTCGTAGCCTCCCTTACGATCACTGAACCAATCATCTTCCCGATCATAGTTGTAGTTTTCAATAAACTCAACAAAGGCATCGTACTCTTCATCAGTTGGTTCATCACCTTCAGGCACGTTCCAATCGTTGCTACTCATGTGAGTAGCAATTTCCTTAAAACGTTCTACTGAACCAAACGTTTCAACAATATCTTCTTCGGGGATATCATAGTTAAAATGACTATGTACCTGGTGATATTCAATCTTTTTAAATTGCATGTTATTAATCCTCTTCCTTATAAATTTCCCAATTATTGGTAAAGTAATCCCAGTGCCTATTGTCATGGATATCAACAAGTAATTCATATCCAAACAATGCCAATGAAACAAATAGACCACTATGGGATTGTCTAGTGGTAAAATTAATCTCAAATTTTATTAGATCATTGGTCTTATTGATTTGAAATTCCCAAGACTTGTTCTTGGTAACTTTTCCATTCTTAGATTTAATATAAAAGAACCTATCACTATAGGGATTCTTAATATTAAGATTTATCATGAACATTAGAAGTGTTTCCCGAATAGGCAATAGATTGCGAATCTTTTCCAAGTTTTAGGTTGCATGTTGCGACATGATACTTGATTAGGATTCTCACGCCAACTCATACCATCAGGTCCCCACTGCCAATGATATGTACCGAAGCGAATATTAAACCAAAGATTGCTCATTATGTAACACCAAAATGTTCTTTAATATTTTTAACACACTTGATCATTGTGCCTTCAATCTGTGCTAAATCATATGTGGTATATGCCTGTGTCTTGTCTGTATTTTCTACAACTGTAATACATTCCTTGACAATCAATTCGGCAAACAAATTAACATCAAACGACTGTCTCACCAGTGGATCATTAGTAGGTCCAAATCCAGCCTTGGCTGCAAGTTCTTTAATTCTTTCGTTCATTTATCATCCCTAAATCTTACAAAGCGAGGGAAACGCAAACTATAGGTACCATCTTGGTTCTGCGTAATTACATCACACAAGACCTCAGCAGTGCGACCAATTACCAAATTGCGATTATTCCAGTAATCATCTCTATCAGTATCACTGAATCCGCTACCTACATTGACTGTAATTTCTTTCCCGTCATCAACTCCGGAGCAAACAAGAGCACCGAGCCGTCCTATATTCCTACCTGTACCTTCTTCAACACCGACAACTTCTAAATCTACAGTGATAGTTGGCTTCCACTTCATCCAAAAAGTATTACGCTTACATTCATAAGGTGCTTCTAGGTCTTTGATCATAATACCTTCAAAGCCTGCGTTCACGTTATCCTTAGCATAGCGTTCAAGTTGGCTCTTGCCTTCAAAAGAATCAAGGTCAACTGTAATGTGAGGCAACAATTCTACGTTAGGCATTTCATCAATGACAGGTCTAATTGCTTCCAGCAATGCGATACGCTTACGTAGTTGTGCATTCCAATGACCCCTACGAAAATCTTGCAATGGGATAACATCAAAGATATTGAATACACTGTCATCAGCCTGTACGTTTTCCTTGCGGCGTGCTTGTCGCATCAGTTCTTGGAAACTATTACCGATCACTTCGCCATCGAATACAAATCCTTCAGTCAATGCACGTGTTTCTTCTTTTGCTTTAACAGATGAACGAACAATCTTAGTAAAGTTTTCACGAACCTGTTCTTCGATATGAGTAAAGTTCTCAAAGACCTTACCATTGCGGCTATAGCAAGTGATCAATACATCACCAAAGTCATTGTGAATGACTGCCATCAATACACGTACACCATCAAGTTTAGGTTCAAGCCGCTTAGTACCCTTCATTTCAGGTCGACCTTCACTGTTAGTTGCGAGTTGGCAACCAAAGATAGGAATCTCGTAGTCAGTACCCTTGCAGATTTTATTGATTGTAGTAGAACTAATTCCAGCCCGCATATCACGGCGAATGACTGGCGCACAGAATTTATTCCATTCTACACCATCGAACCTTTGTGACATTGCTTCGATAGCATCACGTGCGGCATTGCCAGTCAATCCACGTTGACCTAGTTCCTTCAGAAGTAATTCAAATTCTTCCCAAGGATTTTCACTATCAACTTCGGGACCGTCTTCAAAAAGAAGATCAGGTACTTGCCTAACACCAAATGTTACATATGGGTTATAGCAAACCTTCAGCAAAGTTAGAAAACGCTGTGCATTGACACTGCCTAGTTTGGCAGCACTAAGAGCCTGCTTAAGCACATCCTCTTTGTGCAGACGACCGTCTGATTCATTAAGTTTTGCGATCCAACTTGCTGACATATAATTTCCTATTACTTAAAGGGCCACGCACTGTTTGGGTTTAGTTTGGGCCTGTTTTCTAGTTTAACATTCTCTTCAATGATTTCATTATACACATCTTCATCGATAATGTCAACCGTAAAGGGACCATAAATCTCTACATAATCATCTTCAACTTCCCAATCGCTGTAGTCATATAGCCATGCGGCATTGGTTCTACCATCTGGATCTTCGGGATCACCATTACACCAGTATTCTTCAATCTGTTCCTTTTCTTCGTCAGTAAAGGTATCATCAAATTCAAAGTCAATACTGATACCATCATCTAGTTCACAACCCCAACCTACGTTAGGATTGACAATGATGCATTTATCTTCGGCGTAAATGGGTTCATCTAATTCACGGAAACCCTGACCCCAGCGATATAGTTCACGTACTACAAAACCTCGGACATTGCCCTCTTCATCAGTTTTGTAAACGTCATAGACAGCATAGATAGATTTTTTATCTACAGGTTTGATGCGATATAATTTCATTTATTTGCTTGCTCCTGTACAGTTTCTTTAACTTTGTTAACACCATTGTCTGCCAGTTTAGCAAGACCACTAAATCCAATTGTGGATACAATTACGCCAAATAGAAAACCTAAAAAGAATTTCAATTAGATCACCTTAACACGGTTGAGTTGAGTAGAATCGTCACGATGTGCCTTGACAGTGCCAGCAACCTTAACACGCTTACCGGCATTCATGCCATCCTTGTAACTGAAAAACACTGCCTGATTCTTGTCAGTAATGCCAGTAACAAAGTAGGTGTTGTAGTTGCGAGAATAGATGCACTTGACAACCTCAATGTCAAGAGTCACCTTGTTGCCGGGGCTACTGATAAAACCACCATCAGCATCACGGACACGTGCGTTTGCATCATCACGTGCCTTAGCACGGATATAGCAACTGGGGAGGCTAGCAATAACAGCAACATCATACATAGAGTCAATGGTGTCACGGTTAGCGATAGTCATAGCAGTGTTATCAAAGTCATTGAGTTTGATACCCTGCAAAATCTTGAAGGTCAGACCCTTGTAGTACGTGCGAATGTTTTCGCCTTCTTCACGATCTGCCTGACTGATAAGGTCGGGATTAGCGAGGAATGTATCAATGATCTGCCGATTGGTCTGAACACCTTCTACCGGCTGATAGTTCTCGTCAACAGGAATCGACTTGAGGTATGCGTTGTTGATACGCTGTGCCGCGGCAGATGCACCCCAAACGTCACTAGCGTTGAAATTCAGAACCGGGCGATGATAGCGAGCCATTTCTAAGTCCTTCTTTATCAGTTTCAATACTATGTATTATAAACCCAAATCGATTATTTGTCAAGCCTTATTCTAGTTCAATTCCTGCAAATTTAATGCGGGCTAGTGGATCATCACCGTCTTTAAACCCTTCAGGCATGGTAGTTTTTAGTCCCAATTTATTGTCAAGTAAGTCCTGTTCGGCATCAGAAATTAACGCCAACTTTAAATTTCTCTTAATCATGTCAGAGACCTCTACATCAGATTTACCTGCTTTAATCATTTCAAATGCGTATACAGTAATCCAATCCATCGGATTGGCATGTTCTCTATACGGCGCCTTTCCTGACAATTGTTGTTGCTTACCGGCTTTGCTGATTCCAGCATAAACAAGTTTATCTAATGCGTCACCAATTATTAATCTAGACCAAGGTGATCCTACCACCCTAAGTTCATAAGCAAGCCTTAATGTTTTAGCAATGAACAGAAAGTTGTTATCTCCATCTATTGGTTCATAGAATCTACTGGCTCTTTGTCGTTGAATTAATTCATCGATGTTTTCAATCAATGAAATTAATACTTCAAAGCCATTCAATACATCATCAGAAATTTTAATCTTGAGGAACTTCGCCATCCTATTAAGAATGGTCATTCCCTTTTGCTCCAATTCTTTTTGTAAGAATGATAACTTGTAATCGTTTAATCCATTCCCGGCAACATATATTGATTTTTTCTTTCTTTCGACCTTAATTTCTACCTTAACACCGTTGCGTGTGTATGTAGAAAATATGTCCCCTTCTTTGTCTAAACGTTGGTCAACCGGTTTATACCCTTGACCTTCACAGAAGGTTTTAAACTCATCAAAGTCAATGGGCATTACCATAATTAACCTACAAAACTATCAATGATGTTAACCATATCCTCGGCATACACATCTTCCACGATCTTGTCCATCTTGACTTCCATCTTACGGAAGCGGAAGAATTGAATCTCGTAGAGGTCACGCCCTGCGTTGTACTTGATGTACACATAGCCCTTGTACGGAGTCATACCCGAGGTCTTGAACTTGAGACCGTCGCCCATGTTGATCAGATCCTTAGCACCCCAAGCAAACATTGCCATCGGGTCAATCGTCTTGATTTGCGAGAGAATGATTTGTGCAGTGTTCATTTCGTATCTCCGTTTTCTCAGTCTATACATGTATTATATGCCCAAACTGATTAAATGTCAAGCCTTTTTTAGCCAAAAAAACAGCGACCTAGGGTTGCTAAGTCGCTGTTTTACAACAAGTTTTTTGTTGTTTTTATGCTACATCAGAGGGCTTTGCGCCGTCCTTGATAGTCTTGACAAGAGCAGCCAGTGCCTTGAGGTCTTCGTCAGTTAGTACGCTGGCCTCACGTGATGCAGTTGCCTGGACTGTCTTAGCAAAGGCTTCGTCAGCCTTGTCCTTGTCAATCTCGTCAACCACTTCATAACGGCATGCACGACCCTTGCTATCGTTGTAGTCAGTTGGAATTGAAACTACGTCACGTGGATTGATCTTAACAATCACAACACGTTCGCCACCGAAGTGACCAAGGTATTCACGTGAACAGAAGTGTAGACCAGTACTGCAAGTACGGTTCTGATCATCATCAACTTCATTGCGTTCCATTTCGACAACCTTACCAACACCATTGTCCATAGTGCCAGTGTAGCAATCCTTGTAATCAAACTTGACCTTCTTGTAAGCCAAGAAATGACCATCAGGAGTGATAGGAAGACTGTTCTTCTCTAGGAAGCCATACAGTTCATTCACTGCCCGCTTGCTTGGATTGTCCATAAGGTTATCCATGAAAGCAATCAATGGTTCAACTGGGAAGCCATCCTGAATCATTGACACCATACGCTTGGTTAGCGCATTGTGCATTTCACGATCCTTCCAAAAAACCTTATCGCCTTGGACACTTACATTGCCCTTGCCGAACTCAATAACGACCTTCTTAGGCTCAATGATATCCTTCACCAGTTCCCAGTCACCTGCCTTAATAGCATTAAGGACACGCTCATAAGTAAGATGGCTCTTGTTAATGGTATGCGGTGTGCTACCAATTACAACAGTGATATTTGAACCTTGAATAATAAACGGATAACTCATTTTACTTTGCCTTTACAATGTCAATTGCGTTGATGTACTCTGCGACTGCACGACCATTGACCGTGCTATACCGACCTAGACTGTCAAGCAAAGGATAACGTTGCTTGATAGTTTCGACCTTGTTCTTATACTTAGCAATGAGAGCAGAGGGGTCAACCTTTTGCTGAGTCTCTACACTGTATGCCTTGCACAAGAATTCGATTGCAGCCTGTCGATTTGCATTTGAGGATTCAACATCCTTAAATTCATTGAACAGTTCCATATATGGACTGTTACTATCAACATGCTGTGTAGCATTATAGCGATAAAGTTCGGTGAAGTCAATAGCAGACTTTACCATTCCCATCACATCACTGGTCTTCAATGAAGATAGAGCCTTGCTGATATGTTCATCAAGGTTGACCCAGTTCTTACGCTTCTTAATATCTTCGATATCAGACTTGCGCACACCGTAAATAGTCTTGCTGAACAGACCAGAACGTTCTAGGTATTGATAAAAGGTCTTAACATCACTAATAACACCGAGGCTTACATAACCACTTAGTGGGAGATAGTAATAAGTTTCCTTATCATCAAATCCATTAGCCTTACCTGAGTCACGCCATACCATATCATCACGGCGATTGTAGCCACCGTTGTTACGGCGCTCAAGTTGCATGATAGTTACGTTACGACCCATACCACCAGCACGTTCCTTGCGGTCAAGGTCGCTAGCAATAAGAATACGTTCAGACTTAGGATTAAAGATTGCCTTAAAGAAACTAGCAGAATCAATATCCTTGTTCTTGTCAGCAGCCTCAATCACAAACACAACATCATTGTATGCATTGGTCACTGACTTGTTGTTCTTCCAATGATACTTTGCACGTTCGGTAGCACCAACACGCTCATCATTGACAACAAAGAAAACGTTATCGCCTACAGTGATATGCCACTTCTGTTCATAGACCTTAGTAGTATCATTGTAAGTAGATTCAGGCTTCTTATTGTGACAGACACTATCACCGCGGGTCTTACTGAAACCACGGAGAAGAATGTTGTAGTTACTAGCAAGTTCCTCACTACTAAACTTGAAAGTCTTAGTCTGAATATACCGATTGGTAGTATCTACCAGTTCAAACTTAGTATCCGTAACATACTTGTTTACAGCCTGGCGCCAAATTGTCTCACCAGCACTACGCACAAGATAGTCAGCACGTTCCCAAACGTTTGTAATAGCATCAGCCTTAGTAGCAAGGTGAATAGCCAACTGACTATTCAGTGCTTCCAACTTAGCCTTGATGCTAGCAATCGTTTCAGGAATGTAACTCAGACCTTCACGTGATGCCTGGAAGTCAAGTTCACCGATAGCAAACTCCATTACAAGATTGCAGTCGAGCAAACCTGCAAGTTCACCGAGAACCTTTTCAGCATTGGGAACTTCGATAGGATATGCAATGTTACCCATGATAGCAACACTACGACCACCATCCTTAGTGTGTACACCGGGGATAATGTTTTCTTCCTTGTAGGTAACTTCACGAACCTTAAATTCGCTATAGCCACTGACTACAGGACGCAGTTTGAAGAAGGTGTAAACAGTAGCAGCCTCTTCACGGAACTTGTAAAAGTCATTGTTGCTTTCAACAGCAAAACGAACTTCAACACCATTCGGGTCAGTAGTTTCTTCCTCTGTCATGAGGGCAATCGAAGGCACACCCTGCTCGTTAATGAAAGCAGTATATACACCCTTGCGACCATCCTTGACAGTGGTTACAGTGAAGTTATCCGTATAACTAAATGGAGACTTACTACCAAGACCAAGGGCGCCAATAAAATCATTAGAACCGGTCTTAGTGCTTTCAAAGTAGGTTGTGTAGATGTTGGTAACTTGTTCATGATTTAGACCCGTACCATAGTCACGGATGCTGAACCAAGGTTCGATAGCATTAGGAAGATGAACATCAAACGGAGTGTCAGCCTTCCCTGCGGCAACATGGCTGTCAACTGCATTGCAACTAAGTTCACGGATGATGGCACGAACCTTGTTCGCATACAGACCTGAACTCAGAATGTTAAATGCCTTCGCACTATTGCGAATACGGAACTCACCGATTTCACCAACGTTGGACATGATCGGTTCATTCTGAACAGTGTTATGAAGTTTCATGCTATGTGCTTTCTTAGTTTCGATATAATGACTATATAACCAAAACGATTAAATGTCAAGCCCTTTTTTTAAGAGCCGGTAGAAAGAATTAGAGTGTCGCCGAATTGCTTGAAGTTTTCGATGAACACGTGATGCTCGTCACCGCTGTCACGGATGCAAGCATTAGCCGCAACAAACAGTGCCGCCCAAGTACCACCGTTGATTTCGGATGCTACTTGTTTGTTACCCCAATGATCCTTGTAGACTACACGGGTAACATTCTCAAATGAATGACGGTCGCTAAGATTGTCAACTTCAAAGATAGACCAAACTGCATTGAGGCCCAGTTCCTTACGAACCTCGCCATAATGCGAATGCTTGCGGTCAAAGGCTGCATCGTCCTGCTCGTATGCACCCTTGAGAGCGCCACGGATAATTTCGACCTGTTGTGCAACCTGCTCGTTGTCCACGTTACCCAGAGCATACAGGGCGTTGTGCAGGGTCTTGAATTCGTCAGCAGTCAGAGTCACATTGCAGTTCATTTGTTAGTCCTGTTTATCAGTTTCAATACTACGTATTATATACCCAAACCCATTTATTGTCAAGCCTGGGGCATGCAATATGTAGAAATAATCCACTTAGCACGATTGATCGCCTGACGGGCGTCCTCAGCCCGCATACTGTCAACCTCGCCGTACTCGGTGTTGATCATTTCCTGCGCATCGCTAAGGATGCTCATAGCCATCATGCCAGCACCACTGAAACGGAACGTAATGCTACGCTCAACTGCCTCACGCATTTGTGCTTCGGTGCAACCATAGCAACGAACTTCACGCTTTTCAGATTCGGTCAATGCTTCGTAAATTGCAGTAGCCATTTTGTTTCTCCGTTTTCTCAGTGTCAATACATGTATTGTAAGCCCAAAACGAATTAAAGTCAAGCCTTTTTTCCCGGAATTATCCGAAATTTTCGAGGAAATTTTACTATATCAGCACTGCGTAAGTTGTTGATTTCCTTAGACAAATTACCTAGTAGTTCCCTGACATATTCCTTACGTTCCTCGGGCTGATCTAGGTACCAAGATTTTAGGCCGTCTACCCCGGATTCTTGTATGATTCCTGCTAGAACCTTGTAGTTGGCACTGTCTCTGTCATTGTCGTTCATGTGTCTGAATATACTAGATTTTGGATTATTTGTCAAGTACCTGTAAACCAGTATTTGACAATCTTTTCAGCAGGCTTTCCACGAATGCTCTGTGATAGATTGGGGAACCCCTCGTAACTAGGTGCAAGTGTATTGCTATGCCAGTATGCGGTATGAAAGTTCACACCCTTAACTGTAAAATCTTGCTGAGATATAATTGCTTTAAGAATACCTTCAATGCCGATTGCCTGTACTGCAAAATCAGTAACGTAGGTATCCTGAATACATGCGGTTTTTGTTCCTGCAGGAGTAGTACCTTCTACGCAGAATCCATCTTCGATCCAGCCTTCGGTCCAATACTTATCTCTACTTTGTACACTGACTTCAAAAAATACAGGAACTTTTCTATTGTTTACGTGCCTACAGTTATGTGGTGAAATACAGTTATATGCCTGATTCATTCCATAAATTTGTTTTTCAATTGCGATCTTTACAATTTCGGGTGATAGATTAATGTTCTCTACTTCTGACAAAATAGAACCACCCAAACTTAAATGCACGGCATCGATTTTATCTAGAATTCTAGGGTCATTTTCAATGTATCCAATTTGACCCCAAGTAATATTGCCTGAATAATTCTTACGTATGTCATCGATGATCGTACTAAACCTACTAATATAAATCTCTTTGATTGTAGGGTCATTTAGATTACCGATATTCATAGCATTCCAGTCGGCGGCAATTCCCTTGATTCCAGTACGTTGCGCAAACTTAGCCATTTCAATGACTTGTGTGTGGTGTGCATCTAAGATTTTGTTGAGTTTTTCAACAGAAACTTGCTCACCTAAATTTACTAGTGTACTTCTAGCAGTATCAAATGTAGTAAATTGCCAAGCATAATAAACATCAATGTTTCTCTTTTTGGCTTCTGATACAATGAATTCTACAATAGGTTCAGGAATATGATAACTTGCTTTGTCTACTACCCAAGTATTACCTGTACTATTCCATGCACCAAAATTATAAATCCATGTCATAGTAACACCGTTAGCCTTCATCATGTCTAACGATTGAGTATACATCAATTTTACATACTCGTCTTTGGTACAGTTTTTAATTGACCCTTTAGCATTATCATATACCCAACCTGGATAATAGTCTTTGAAACTAATACCACGCTGATAACTGTTGGGTAATTGTTGTGTTGGTTTAGGGATAGGTCTCCAACCATTGTATGCTTGAGGATAGTCAGCCTTGTGTGGGTCAGTACATGTAGGTACATTGGCTGTTGGTTGTACTGTAGGGCTGACTGTTATTGGTGGTGTTGGGTTACTGCCGCCGCCTCCACCGCATGCTGTTAAAAACAATGCTACTATCAAACTGTACTTTTTCATGAGTTACCCATAATTATAATAACAGTTTAAATAGTAGCATATTTAAATTTAAAAGTCAAATAGGAAATGCCCGATTTCTCGGGCATCTCTGTAAGTCTTAATTGCTTACTTTTTGGTTTGGCTTTGATTTACGAAACCGTATAATTTTTCAGCAGTTTCTAAAATCTTGTCTAGCCCGGGAAACTCAGGCATGTTAACGGAACTGACCATTTGACCGGTCTTTTCGTCACGCTTAGAACTCATTTCCCATCCTGCCCATTTATATTGAAACTCTTGTCCAACTAAATCCTTAGCCATTGCTAAGATATCGGTACGTAATTCGTATCCGTTCTTATTAAACTTGACTTCTGGAAGTCCTGGAAGTTTATTATCGCTCATAGTACATCTCCTTTAGATTGATTATATTAGTCTTGGTCTTCATTGTCAACAGGTTTTTGAGGCTTGTTGTAACGTTCTGGGTAATTTAATTGCTCCCACTCTTCGTCAGTGTAGGGCCACCAATTAGTAAGAATTGTGGCTTTGTTTTGAATTCTTGTATTCATGAATAGCCTCTCCCCACGCAACGAAAAACTTCCAAATTGCTTTAATGAATTTCATAATCCACTCCTAACATATTTTTGTTGATATTCAAACGCATAACGTTCTACATCTCCGTTGTTCTGTGGATTACGTGCTATAATATAGCGTTCAAGACCACGCCCATAGGAGTATGACTTGAATAGTTTTTTAATAATTAATTTTAACATAGATTCCCTAAAGTAATTAAATTGTTACGATTAAGTATAGTAAGCCTACAGAAAATATTAAAACTAAAATATTTCCAATACGGCTTGCCGCTAACGCTTTTTCGTTACCTGACAAATTACTTTCCTTTCTTTGGCAACCAAAAGTTAATTTGGTCTTGTGCTGATGCAGTGATATCCTTAAAGAACTTAGGATCAGAAAATACAGCCATTACTGACTTAGCGGTATTGAAACCGTTTTCTACTGCTTTCTTTGTGTATTCAGTTTGGGAATCTACGAAACTATTGAGAGATTTTGCCAAATCGTCATGCTTGACGAAAGTTTCTACGGCGATCTTTTTTGTTGATTGAATAGTATCAATCGCAGTGTTTGCGAATGTTGTGAACATGTTTTTCTCCTGTGTAAGTGTGTTCTGTAGTAAACTACAGAGTTATTTATGCCTAGTAGATGCTTTAAACAAATTGTTTATATCCAAAATACGTTCAGATTCTACATATTGAGATAATAGTTTATTATTGGCTTCTAATCTTTGATATATGCTTTGTCTCAGATTGTTTATATCATTAACGGTTGGGTACTTGTTTTTAAAATTATTTAACTCTATCATCAATAATTCTAACCTCTTATCATAGTTTGGTTCTGAATCATATGAATGATTAATGATATCCTCAAACAAATCAAATCCTAATTTCTTAACCTCTGCTACAGTGCCATTAACAGAATGCCAAATTGGTATTTGATGCCAAGCAAATGCTTTGAAAGTCTTTTCGCTTAAGTTAATAGGGTGATGGTCGTCTTCGGTAGTTTCACAAACTACGTTTATCAATGCTGAGAAAAATCTAGTATCTTGGGCTTTATGTTGTTGCTCAATTGAAACTACATCACCATCTAATGTTAATGGATAATCATAAGGTTGAAACAAATCTTTGTAATGAACTATTTCCGTAACATTTCTAGGTAAACGATATGTCACAAAATTTACATTATCATCAACTGATACATCCTTTTTGGTTTTGATAATATCGTAATATTTCCAATATAAAAAGTTTTTGTCATCACGTGGATTTGATCCTACACGATCATATTGATTTTTGTGATTTATTGGCCATCTATTTCCGCATGTGGCTCTAGTATCATCAAAGAAATTATCTAATATTCTTTTTATAAGCAATACTCTTTTTCTACTGGGCCTTCGTGCTAATACTATAAAATGTTTATCCAGTTGAATGTCTTTAAAATTTATAGACAAATTCTGTAAGTCATCATAATAATTAAATAGGTTGGCACTGTATGTTGGAAAGAATTCAACAGGATATTTTACATCAGTGTTATCAAATATTGAATTAGATAAGATATAGATTTCTTTAAACATACTGGAGAATAATTCTAATGCCTCAGGCATTTCGATATGCGGCATCCACCAATCTTCCCTAGCATCAATATATAAGTTCCAATCTTTAAGATTGGCAAAGCCATACTCTTCAAGTAACCTAACAAAGTTTTCAATAACTATGTCGTGTTGTGTTAATATGTTTTTTTGAGAGTTGTCTACATTAGGTTTGGTTAAAAAGGGATAAGTGACATATAGAGTTTTTAACTCTACACATACACCAAATCCCGGTAATCGTTTATTCAGTTTTCCAACTAATGAATTTAAATTCATTACCCGCCGCGGCCACTACGTCTCACCATTGCAGGGCCACCAAAGCCTTTACTAGGCTTAGGAGTCTTTCCGCCTTTACTATTTTGAAATGAGTTGTTGTTATGTTGCTTTGCTTTTTTAGCGGCTAGAATGGCTGCTAATGGGCTGGGTTTCTTTTCTTCAGACATATTATATCCTATTGTCAAGTGAATCTAAGTAATCTCTTAATGTGCCATACAATGTCATCATTGTTGCAATCTTGTGATCATAGATTCTTATATAAGGTGGTTCCTTCTTTTCTTTATTTACACCGATATAATATGGACAATGTATTTTCTTAGACAATTCTAAAATGAATTGCTCGGGTTTGGTTATCTTTTTATCTTTAGATAAGCCCAATGGGAATTGATAGAATTCAATGTTTGCTTGATTAAAAGCGGAAGCACCTTCATCATTAAGGCGCATGGTAGATGACATTCTACCAGTCATCCACCATCTAGACATTAC